>Ga0194059_1000083_pt1 | contig 46553 bp, 40 predicted proteins | sample SepL6211m_MetaG_FD_163426 | JGI IMG/M metagenome (GOLD analysis project Ga0194059, IMG submission 163426) | Anoxic zone freshwater microbial communities from boreal shield lake in IISD Experimental Lakes Area, Ontario, Canada - Sep2016-L626-11m | ecosystem: Environmental > Aquatic > Freshwater >...
GATAAGCATGGGTTCCTCTTTCAGATAGAATGGTTGGTCGCGCTTCCATAACTACCTGAGGGAACTCATGCTTTTCAATTATTAAAGAACAAAATCATGCATTAATTACTGTGACGAACCAAAAAATTAGGCACCTGCATCGCTTAAGCTCACGAAATTATGCTTGACTATAGTATCATTTCAGCAAAAGTCAAATTGTTTTCACCGCTTCTCGTGCCCGTACGTGCTGTAATCATCCTGACTGGCATCGCTTGCCATTCGAAGCTTGTGCTTGTGCGTGTGCATTGCTGCGTAACTGAGCGGTATCCACTCTGACAAATACCGTATCGGCAGTGACCGTTAAAATATCTCCCGCCCATACTTCACAAGCAACCCGCGTTTTCCGTCCGACATCTCCTTCAATCCAGCCTTTTAGCGTCAGCTCAGCTCCCATGGGGGTGGGTTTAATATAATTGATGTTCAAATTACCGGTCACGCAATCTATACCGGGGAGGGTGCCGGGCTCCCGCCCTTCAGCACGGTAGTGATATGCCATTGCGGTCCAGCCGGCATGACAATCAATAAGCATGGCAAGCAAACCGCCATAAACCAGACCGGGATAACCGGTAAATTCGGAGCGCGGGGTATGCCGGGTAATCACGTGAGTGCCATCCGGCGCCCAGTAGCTCTTGATCTGTAATCCGGTAGAATGTGAGGGCCCGCAACAGTAACAAATACCGTCAGGGGTAGCCAGGTCCTGTAACGCCAGTGAACGCATCTATTTAAAACTCAATCCGATTATGTCCCTGTTTCACGACATATCGAACCAAGGTACCACCGGTCTTTGTCCGAATAATCTCTTCCAGAGAATCCAGCGCAGTAATCAAAGGGGTGCCGGGGCTGTCGTCAAAACCGACCAGCTGAAAGAATACGTCCTGCGTAGCAAGAGTCATTTTGCCAAGTTCGCTCTGCCTCCAGACCCATTTCCGGGTCTGAACCACGTCGCCGCTCGCAAACACCAACTCACCTGCTTCCACCGGCTCATATTCTTCAGCTCCAAACGGGAGGAATCTCTCGTTTCCCCTGGTAAACCGGACGGACAGGTCATCATGGATATCTTCCAGGGCATGCCCGCCGAGAGATACCTGATTTTCAATTGATATGGCGTTGCACACATCGACCAGAGAATTGATTGTTGGAAGCTGCCCGCCTTTCAGGATTCTCTTCATCATGGCTTCCATGGAATTCTGAAATTTATTCGGATTGATGCCCGCTTTTTCCATCACCAACCGGTACCCTTTAATGATGGGCTGGCTTTTTAATTCCTCTTCTTGTATGCTTTCCCTGGCTCGTTGTTCGGCGTTCCGCAAGCGTGCGGTTTCTTCCGCAGATGTTTCTCTATTTCTAACCCCCCTCGCGACAATAATGCCAAAACAGAGCTCAGGATTCAGTTCAAATACCTCTGGTTGTACCATGTACCTCATGATGTTTCGCTCCTGTAGGTAATACACACTCTTCTCATAAAAAGTATTTCCCCGACTCCTGAGCCGCCTTGGCCAGAAGATGCTTGGCTTCCAGCAACCCCTCAACATGACAGGCGGACAGCTCGGTGATTTTCTTGTGCGTTTCGATCATTTCAGCCCCCGTAAGAGCATACGCGCAACAACGGGATGCGGCGGTCTGAAACTGATTGGCCAACTCAAATGTCGACACTGTGACCAGTGCCTTTACTATCTCCTGGCGTGCCTCGCTGGATAGCGTCATTGACTTGTCCGCTCTCAGCAGTACGCTTTCCAGAGCGAATATGGTGATCACCATATCGGCAATTGCGAGCAATACCTCCTGATGATTCCTGGCCGGCACGACCGCACCAAGCACCGTCAGCAGCTGCTGCTTCAGCCTCGCAATCGTAGCGGCAGCCGGTATAAATTCACCGGTATACGCCGTTTCGATTGTAATACCCTCTTGAGCCTTTTTGACACAGTCCCAGAGCGGGCTCTCGTTGCTGTCTGCTTTGCGGAACAACATGGTCGGGATCAGGATGCGGTTAATCTCGTTGGTACCCTCAAAGATCCTCTGGATACGGGAATCCCGGTAAAAACGCTCCACCGCATATTCAGCGATGTAGCCATAGCCGCCATGAATCTGCACCGCTTCATCAACGACCATGTCAAGCTGCTCGGTGCAGAATACTTTGGCAATAGCACACTCGGTAGCATACTCCTCGATCGCTTTCTGGTAGCGCTCGTAATAGTCGGAACCGGAATGATCAAGCTGCGCGAGCCGCACGTCCAGTAGACCGGCAACCCGGTAGATCACCGCTTCCGAGGCATATATCGCCGCCAGCATATCCGAGAGTTTTTCCTTGATGGCGCCGAAGTCGCCGATCTGTCTTCCGAACTGCTTCCGCTCGGTTGCATACGCAGCCGACTCGGCAAAAGCCGCCTTAGCCATGCCCATTGACTGGGTAGCCACCTTGAGACGCCCCACATTAAGCACGTTAAAAGCGATCTTATGCCCCTTGCCGGGCTCTCCCAGCAGGTTCTCCACCGGCACCCTGACATTGTCCAGCAGCAGCTGTGTCGTTGAGGAACCTTTTAACCCCATCTTCTTCTCTTCAACACCTACTGAAAACCCTTCAAACCCTTTTTCAACGAGGAACGCGGAGAAATGCTTGCCATCTATCCTGGCAAATACGGTAAACATGTCGGCAAATGCCGAGTTCGTGATGAACTGTTTGGTGCCGTTAAGGATGTAACAGGTGCCGTCTTCACTCAGTACCGCCGTAGTGCGGGAACTTAACGGATCGCTGCCGCATTCCGGTTCAGTCAGGGCATACGCCCCGATCCACTCACCCGAAGAGAGTTTCCCGAGATACCGTTCTTTCTGGTCCGGAGTCCCGTAATAGACCATCGGCAGAATACCTATGCCGGTATGCCCGCCAAACGCCATGCAAAAAGATGCCGCCGGGGCAACCTTCTCGATCATAAGCATATTGGTGGTCTTTTCCAACTCCAGACCACCGTACTCTTCAGGGACTTCAGCCAGAAAGAGTCCAAGATCCGCACACTGCCGCAATTTTTCGAGGATGAATGCGAAATCCTTATCTTCGATGCGCTCAATATTCGGGAAGACCTCCTTCTTCATGAACTCTTCGGTGGTTTCCGCAATCTGCTTCTGCTCGGAAGTAAAATCCTCCGGTATAAAAATGTCCATTCCGGCAGAATCTGCCAAAATAAATTCACCGCCATTGAGAAGCCGGTTATTCATGAAAATCTCCTGTGCATGCCTCTTTATAATTCAGCTTTTCTGATCGAGCAGAGCAGTCCCTTCCATTGTGGATAGCCCATGATCGGTTCACGACACTGGCAATCGGTCAGGCGGTTACAGTTGGCGTCCCTGGGCCAGCCATGAGGCACCAGCACAACCCCTTCCATGGTTCTGTCGCTCACTTCAGCCTTCATTTTTACCCAGCCCCGGTCCGTCTCGATAATGACATCATCAAGATGGGCGAGACCGTACTTGGCAGCCGTTTCCAGCCCCATCTCGGCCCGCGGATACGGATCCTTCTTACGCATGGAGGCAATATTGTGCATCTGCGACCCGTTATAATGGATATAGCGGGTACCGGTTGACAGAACCAGCGGATATTTTCCTCCCAGTTCCTCCCAGCGGGTTCCCTGGGGGCTCTTTTCCGGTTCCAGGTAGGTCGGCAGCGGATTAAAACCGACATGCTCGAAGGCATCACTGTAGATCTCTATTTTACGGGTCGGTGTGGCAAAAGAGCGCTCGTTCAGCTCATAGCTTTTCTCCTGGTAAAAAGCACCTTCCGGGTGATCCCGCAGGTAGTCGAAGCTCAAACTGCACGGTTCCAGTTCGTGCGCCACCAGCTCTTCATCATTTTTCCAGGGGAACAGCTCGCCGAATCCGCACGCCTCAGCCAGCTCTTTATAGAACTCCAGTACGGTCTTGCACTCATAATAACGGGACACTGCCGGTGGGCGCAGCATCAGGAACGGCAGACAGTGGCAGACGTTGTAGTTGTAACCGAGGCCCCAGAACTCAAGCTGGTTTGCCGCCGGAAGCACGTAATGGGCAAGTTCAGCCGTCTCGGTCATAAACAGGTCGTAGACCACCAGCAGATCGAGTTTTTTGAAAGCCTCGGTCAACGCATTCGAGTCCGGCATGGTCACAAGCGGATTGCCGCCCGCCACGATGAAGGCCTTGAGCTTATCAGGCACGCTTTCAGGCACCATGTTCATGACAGCGTACGGACTGGTCCTGCTCCAGAGCTCGTAGAAAAGCGGGTACTCATCGGCTCCGAGCGGCTTGCCCTTGACCGGAAGGCTGATGTCGGAAAGAGACAGTCGCGGGCTGATCACCCATCCGCCCGGCACGTTGATATTGCCGGTGATAGATTGCAGGATCGACATGGCACGGTCGGTCTGACTGCCGTTGGCCTGTTGATCCTGGGTACAGGTGCCGTGGCAGATACTTGCCCCCTTGGTTCCAGCGAAAAGCCGTGCCAACGTGCGGATATCATCGGCCTTGACCTCGGTAATCGCCTCGGCCCACTCAGGCGTATACTGCTGAATGTGCGGTACGAGTTTGTCAAAACCGTATGTCCACTTCTCCACGAACTCGTGGTCGTAGAGGTCTTCATTGATAATGACATTAATAAGCGCCAGCGCCAGCGCACCGTCAGTACCTGGCCGGATTGCCATATACATTTCGGCCTGATTGGCAATAGCAATCCGGCGCGGATCAATAACGACGACTTTGGAACCTTTTTTGAGATTTTCCTGAATGGCGATGGACAAGGCAATGTCCGATGCGGCCGGGTTGTGACCCCAGAGAATATACAGCTTGGAATCCATCTCCTCCACCGGATATTTGCCGAAAGTGATCTGCCGGGAACGGATGCGCATCCGGAAGCAGATGCTTTCGACCGAGAAGAAATTAGGTGTACCGAAAGCGGCCTTAAAACGATGGGTGAGCGATCCCATTTCCAGATTTTCGACGCCGATGGAGCCGCAGAAGAAAGCCAGCACCGAGGGATCAAATTCTTCCTTCAGCTCTTTCAGCTTGGCTGCTATCTCGGAATACGCCTGCTCCCATGATATCTGTACGAACTTCCCGTCCACCTTCTTGAGCGGATGTTTGAGGCGATCAGGATGGTACAGATGCTCGATCATGGCGAGCCCTTTGGGACAGAGCATCCCCTTGTTCATCGGGTGAGACTCCTGCCCCTTCACCGCTACCACTCGGTCGTTTTCAACCGTTACCTCGACGCCGCAGCTCTGGTAGCAGAGACAACAGGCCGTAAAAATCGTTTTCTTGCCGGTTTCATTCATTTTTTGTTCCTCCATTTCTCATTCCTACTGGTTTAGGTGCTTTGCTTTAAAAGCATCAACTGGTGATCTGTCGCTGACGGTGATCCTTGATGTATCGTTTGCCGGTTCCGGTGGTGAACCATCCGGCTGGGTTGAAGGTTATGCCGCCCAATGTCACAGACCCGCGTCGGAGCAGGGGAGCTAACAGTTCAGAGTGCCAGAGTGCCGCAGTAACCTCTTCGACAACCCGCTCCCCCTGACCCTCGCACACCTGAAGACAGAGGTTGAGGTAGTCCGCTCCTGCGAGCTCTGTTACTTCCGCTGAGAAGTTGAGCAGACCGGCAACCGGGAACAGAATCTCATCCAGATCCGCCATACAGAGAGTAGCTCCCTGTATCCTCAGCTTCGCTTCAATCCGCCCTGTCACACGACCGAGCCGTTTCAGCACCGTGCCGCAGGGGCAGGGATCAGTAATTATCCGTGCCAGATCACCGGTCCGATAGCGCACCAGCGGCATCCCGTTCCGGGTCAGGGTCGTAAAAACCACTTCGCCCGTTTCGCCGTCCGGTAGCAGCCGACCGTCGTCCGGATCAATAATCTCGGTGTAGAGATCCGCCTCGCGCAGGTGATAGCCGTCCTGCGCCTCACACTCGACGCCACCGCCCAGACCGGTCTCAGTCATGCCATAATGGGCAAAGACCCGGCACCCCCAGAGTCGCTCCAGTTCTTCCCTGATGGCAGTCGGGACGTAGTCTGTTGAGAGCAGTACACTCTTTACCCACCCGTGGGGAATGGTGTCAGCATTCTCTCCTCTCGCCAGCGCGAGGATCTGAGTGGGGATACCGACAAGACAGGGAGCATCATGCCGGAGAATCTCACTTCGAGCTGCTGCGAGTTCGCGCACCGGCCCATGTATGACCGCCTTCACCCCGACAGTCCCGAGTGCTCGTGACAGCAGGTCGCCGACACTGCCCGGAAGCTCGCCGGGGAGAAAGACAATGACCGTATTCCCGGCCTCTACCATGGTCATCATACCATGGCGGAAGAAATCGACCGTCAGCTCCAGATCATCAGCCGTAAAGAACAGCCGCTTGGCAGCGCCGGTAGTTCCGGATGTCTGAAGAGTGACGACTCTTTCGATCTCGTCCTGGGAGGTGCAGAGCATGCGCATTTCCTGCTCCCTGACATCAGCGGCTGTTGTGAATGGCAAAGAGGCGATGTCTTTCATATTCTTAATGCCGTTTTCACTCCATCCGCTCAGCAGATCACGGTAAAAGGGGCTTTTCTGCCTGACGTAGGAGACCACTTTCTGCACCTTTTCTACCTGGTAGATCTCGAGCAGATCTCGCGTCAGCATCACGCCGTCCGGGAGAAGCAACTTCGCCGTAATCCATTTTTCCAGAGGAGTTATCTTCATGGCGCTGCTTCCTTTCGGTTACGATACAACCGTTCGCCACTCTCACTGGTAAGATTGTAGGCACAGAATGGTACCAACTGCCCTACAGGAGACATGACTGAAATACAGCAGTCGCGCAACCGCTCGAGGTCGAGGTTCCAGGCATCTTGAAATACCATGCAGGAAATCGACAGACTGTAATTCGTCGCCCGATCGAGAAAGGTATCAAGGTCCATGACGCCATCTTCTCCGCAACAGGGTGTGTCAGCTGCAACGCGCTCCGAAGGGGCCGCCCACTGCCTGGCCACCGAACCGATCGTGCTCAGTAGGGCGGCGTGACCACTCTTGCTGCTGCAGCAGCTTGCAGATTCAGGACTGATACGGCGCAGCCTCCCATCAGGAAGCACAAAGAAACTGCCATGGAATGAGCAGCGGGCGTTTTCTCCTCCCGGGGGGAGGAAGTCGCCCACCCGCATGAGCCCGTCTGTTTGGGCCTCGATGGCCTGCATAACCTCCGGGAGCGTGAAGCGGGTGTAGGAGCGTTCCCCCATTGCGTAGCGGCCAAAGTTGCTTGCCGGTTGAAAATGGACACCCCGTACCAGCGGCAGGTGAGCGAACGCAAAGCGGATGATCTCGCCGATATTGTCGGTATTGACGCCCGGCACCAGGGTGGGAACGAGCACGACACCTAATCCGGCCGCTCCGCACGTTTTAACCGCCTGCTCTTTTACCGATGCCAGCGGCCTGCCACGCAACGCTGTATGTATCTGATCGTTGGTCCCGTCGAATTGCAGAAAAACCGTTGTCAGTCCGGCTTCTGCGAGACTCTTCGCGTACCCCGCCTCTTCAGCAAGCCGCAGACCATTGGAGTTGAGCTGGATAAATGGAAAGCCCTTACTCTTCCCGAGGGCGATGATTTCCGGCAGGTCGTTGCGCAGGGTCGGTTCGCCGCCTGAGAGCTGGATATTGCAGGGACCTGCCGCCGCCATCACCCGGTCATACCAGCCGCTGATAGTGGCGATATCCGGATCGCTTTCCGTCCCGTTCTCTGCCGTCGAGTCGGCAAAACAGACCGGACAGCCAAGGGTGCAGCGTTGCGTGACCTCCAGAAGCACCGAGCAGGGATATTGCCGATGCTCTGCGCAAAGACCGCAATCGAACGGACAGCCATCCTTGACCGGCGCATAGCAGACCTCCGGCCGCGCCGGCTCCTTCGGGCGCTGCCAGGTGTCGTAGGCCGGGGCACCTCTCCAGAGTGGCTCTGACCAGGAACCGTGGCCGACACATGTTTTTTCCAGAAAGACCGTATCGCCCCGGGTGACAACCTCTGCTGCCACCGCTTTCAGGCATGTCGGACAGATGCTCTCCGTCTGGGCACTCTTTATTTGCCGGGGAACCGCCACAATTATATCCTTTTTTTGGCACCGGGCGTGCTTGCCAGCATCGTGGTGAGTTTTTCAAGTGTCCCCATCAACAGCAGAGTACACGCACGTTTGTCGGGACTTGCCGCAAGGATGTCCACGCAGCGGCTCCCGCCATAGGCGGCTTCAGCTTTTACGGTGAACCAGCCGAACAGTTCATCAAGCATCAGGGTAAGCAGAGCATCAGCTCTTTCCCGGTCCGGATGACTCTCCAGGCCTAAAGACAGTGCGCAGGCCGCTCCGGTAAGCAAGCCGCAGGTCCCTTCGGAGTAGCCGCTGCCGTAACAGAGGGCCGCCATTGACCGAACGAGGTCAGGATTCTCACGCCCCATATCCTGCAGGATGAGCTTGACCAGAATCTGGCTGCAGCATAAACCGTTCTGCCGGTGGGACAGAATATCCAGATACGGACCGTCCAATGGAATTGCCTGCGCGTGATTGTCGTTCATGCAGCATCTCTCCTTGCAACCAGAAGGTGGTAACCAATGGGAGTACCTCCGGAATCGGCACCCGTTGTTCTGAACTTCCCGTCTCCCAGCCAGCCACAGAGATTTTCCCCGTCCTGTCCAGACTCCATGATGAGTTGGAACGCCAACTGTTTCAAATGACCGGACTGATCTTCCCAATGCTCAACAGTAAAACCGGCATTCTTGAGCATTGTCTCTACCTGCCTCCTGGTCGGCAGTTGGTCGTCCGGCGCCGGACAACTCGCAGAGACCGGCTCCCTTCGATAGAGATCTGAGACAAGGAGCAGCCCATCTGCGCAGAGCACACGATGAAACTCCACCAAAACTTCAGAGGCAGCGGTCTGGGAGAGCACGCATTCACAGATAATCCCGTCAAAACTGGCGGCACGGAACGGCATACGTTCCAGCGCTGCACAGACAAGTGCTGCTCCCCCGGACTGAGGCCGGGCCGCTGCGAGCATAGTGATGGAACTGTCGATACCAACGGCTGCCACATGACCGGTTGTGGCCAGATAGTGCAGAGTGGCACCCAGACCGCACCCTGCATCAAGAACCCGATTGCCTGACTTGAAATTGCCGAAACCAAGCAGATATTCTGTCAAGTCAAGCCCGCCAGGCCTGAGTGTCGTGCCGGCAACGCCCATGAGATTTCTGCACGTATCAGGAGTCCAGGTGGTCATAGGGCACAGTAGTCACGAATTACTTATCTTCAAGCATACGCTCGGCAAGAGCCATTTTGGCAACGGCCTGCTCTTCACTGACAAATACCCGCTGGCAGGCGGGACACGCCGGAATATCGACGGCAAAGGTTTCATCCAGATAGGCCAGTTTGACCGTCGCCACTTCCAGGGGGAGCCCACAGGCGGTGCAGTGCCATCCGGTAAACGTCTGCTCTTTTTTCGAAGGCAAGTTGAAACCGTGCAGAATTTTCATGCGATGGGAGTAGGCGCTGTAAATCCGGTACCCTTCCGCAGTCGGTTCGTACTCCACCCAGTAGGTGACTTTTGACGGGGTGAAGTAGGCAAGCCGGTGTCCCGTGCTCATCTGCGTATGAAACTGTTTGTCAGGTTCCGCAGACGAGAGAACCTGGTGCAGATCCTCTGCCCTGATCCCCCTCTCATCCAGCAGGCGTTGCAGGTCAGTCGTTATCAGAAGGGTGGCGTTTGTGTCGGAAATCATCTGTATCAGGCTCCCGTTTTAAATTCGGAATCAATGTTTGCGGCTGTGACAGCCGGGGAATCAGTAGGCGTAACATCATACCAAGCGTTGATTAATTTCTTCCGAGATACCTCTCAAAAAATCAGTCAACTCGAGAACTGATGAGTCAGGCACCTGATGCGTCAGACCGACTACCCAGATGGCAGCCTGAGTGACGCTATTGACTTTGACCGGTATGGCAAAGGCAACCATACCTTCAAAATACTCTTCTCTGTCATAGGCAATACCATGCGTACGAACCTCAAGAATTTCTCTCTTATAATCAGCTTTATCTAAAATGGATTGGGGGGTGTACTTCTTGAGTTCTGTTCTGCCGAGAATCTCGTCTATCTGCTCATCAGGCAGTTGCGACAGCATCGCCTTAATGCCGGCACCGGCGAGGAGTGGCATCTGGATGCCGATTTCAGATGAAACCTTAATCCCGTTAGTCGAATCAACCTTATCAATCAATAGCGTTTTGCGATCAGAGCGAAGCCCAAGGAACACGGAAAGCGTCGTTTTTTCTTTAATCAGCTCCATGTACGGATGCACCGTCTGTATGAGCGTTGACCGTTTACCGGTCACCTGTGCCAACAGGTAAAAACGTGATCCATAGACAAATTTGTCATCACGCTGACTTTCAAGAACATTGAGGTCAACAAGAGTATGGCAGATATTGAAAACCGTGCTCTTGTTCAGCTCGAGTTTTGCAGATATTTCGCTGATGCCCAAGGGATCTTTCGATTGAGCGAGCAATTCCAGGATGGTGAAACACTTGTCAATAGCAGGCACTCTTTTTAATCCACCGGTCATAAAGCCCCACTTTTGTTCCGTATATAAAACGTACGTTCTATATAAGGAACCAAAATAGGGTTTGTCAACAAAAATAATGAGGGTAAAAACGGGAAAATAGCCAGGGGTAGCCCACTTATCAAACAACATATCAACCCTGACAAAGAAGGAAGAGATGTTAAAAGTATTTTTTCCACTCTTACAAATTATCATCCGAAGAGCACGGCGGGGAGCGAATAGGGATATTGGCGTATCAACATAAATCAGGTGGTGTGTGTTTTTTCGACACCGGTTTGGATAAGCCAGGATCTAGCCCCTTCCACATCATTGAAGGCCCATTCGAGTTAATTGAGACCCCAAGAGGGTTGGTCTATACTGCAAAAAACGGTGATACTGTGCAAGAATTGAAACCAGAACAATCATTATGGCGTGACTGGCAGAAATGGATAGAATTTCTGGAAAGCCCTGATGGTGCCAAAGCTACCCAAGATATAGCCATTGAAGGGTGTAAATAAAACGGAGCTGAGATCAACCAACCATTGTAATAATGCGAGGATACTTGCCCCACACGACTCACTGTGGTATATTTGCCCGTAACAATACGGAGGTTTTCCAAAATGCCACAGACCATTGCCGCCACCTATGAACATGGAGTATTTGTACCTTGCATACCGGTCAATTTGCCGGAACATACCGAGGTAAAGCTTCTACTCCCTAAAATAGCATCAAAACGGAATCAGTTGTCTAAAGCAGAAATGAGTTTTCTTGCTCTGCGCGGTATCAGCCATAATCTCGCAGAGACAGACTCCGTTGAAATGCAGAAAAGTATCCGCAACGAATGGCGCGGTCTGTGACGGTCTGCATCGACACTAATGTACTGCTCGGCTTTTTCAATAACGAGCCGGACAAGGTAGAAAGCTGTACCGCTTTTTTTCAGCTACTTTTCACCAAACGCATCAAATCCGTTGTTGCCAACATTACCCTCTTAGAACTGGCTGCTATTCTCACCGCTTCCGATCAATCCGCTGAAGCTGAACGAATCGTCAAATCCATAGAATCTCTCCCCCTATTCTCCATCGCAGAATTTCGCAATGGGTGGATTCTGCGTACAGCCTCCCTCAAAAAAGCCAATCGGCTGGCTATCGCTGACGCGATCATTCTGTCAACAGCCATTGAGACACGTTGTTCCCACCTGATCACCTTTGACACAGATTTCAAGAGTGTCGGGGAAATCCAAATACTAACCCCACAGAAATTTCTGGAATTACAAATTTAAGTGCTAAATTAAAAACAAGCAAAGTAACGCAAAGTAACGAACCAAGACCGAAAATGGCGAATATTCAACCAACGGCAGCACCGGTCAGCGGGAAAAAGCCCTCGCCGAGCCGGTCAAATATCTTGACTAGGTTCACTAATATGTTAACATCAGCAATATGAGACGGATAGACTTTTACAAATCAGTCGCTGTTGTTTCGCCTGTTGAAGAGTTCCTCGACACGCTTTCCGACGCCCAAACCAAAAAATATTATGGGTTATGAAGTTGGTAAGAGGGCTCTACCCCGTTCCGTCTCAATATTTCACAAAACTGGTGAATACCGACGATATATGGGAAGTTAGAGTGCAAACAGGCGGCAATATATTTCGACTACTCGGCTTTATTGAAGGCGACCGCCTTATTATTCTGACCAATGGTTTTCAGAAAAAGACACAAAAGACACCTCAGAATGAGATAAAACTAGCTGAATCCAGAAAACGCGAACACCAAGGCAGGGAGGTAATAAAAAATGGATGATCTTGATCGCTATATTGAAAAAAGAAAAAATCAGTCTACGGAGTTTACCGAATCTTTCGATACTGGATACGAAGAATTCAAAATTGGCGCTATGCTCCGGCAGGCACGAGAGCAAGCAGGCATAACCCAGGAAGAGCTGGCTCTGCGTATTCACACACGAAAGTCTGCAATCTCAAGAATAGAAAATCATGCCGACGACATCCGGCTTTCGACTCTTCGCAACATTGCTCTTGCTTTGGGCAAACACCTAGAGGTGCGAGTGGCATAGCAGAATTTCAGAACAGAAAAGAAGAAATGAGAGGCTATTTTTGCGAGTATGTTCTGAAAATAGCCTCTTTAAGTATGATACCGCCTCACTATTCAGTAAGTCGAGCGAGAAGGCGCTGGCAATAAACCCTGGCCATCTGCTTGCGATGAGCGGGACTGCCGGCCTGATTTTTTACCGGACACGTCCGCTTGCCGACACGCTCAACAGCCCGGGCGATCAGCTCCGGTGACGGCTGGGCCCCTTCCAGTAGCTCCATGGCCTCGAAAGCAATTACCGGCGCTGATGCTAACGCACCGAGAACTATCCTGACATCTCTCATCGTACCAGCCACCATTCTCAACGCCACTGCAACAGAGGCGAGAGGATAATCGATTGCCCCTCTCGTGCGATATTTCATAAATCCTGACAGAAGCCTGTTCGATGCGGGAAGGTGAATTCCGACAAGGAGTTCACCATGCTTCACGGCCATCCGGTTAATGCCGTCCTCACGGTACAGCTGTTCCAGAGGGATTTTCTGACGGCGTACGGTGGTGCCGTCCCAATGCGCCAATTCAGCCCGGGCCCCCAGCGTAATGAGAGCCGGAACCGTGTCTGAAGAGAATACCGCGAAGCACCGTGTGCCCGAGGGAGCGGCCCGGCAGATGTCGCCGTCTTTTTTCAGGCAATAACCCGTGCTGTTGCGCCAGAACTCGCTCTGATTAAAATACCAGCAGCGGGTATCGAGACATACGTTGCCACCCAATGTTCCCATGTTCTGTATGTTCGGACTGGCAACCATGCCGGCCGCTTCACTCAGCGCCGGGTAATATTCCCTGATCAGGGCATTATCCCGGATGGTCGCCAGTTTCAATCCCGCACCCAGCACGGCACCCTCATCAGAGATTTCCAGGTGGATCAGCTCTTTCAGGTTTTTCAGGTCGATCAGCCTTCCAGGTGTATAAAGCCCCTGTTTCATGGAGACCAGAAGGTCGGTTCCGCCGGACAGTGGCAACGCGTCGGGAGAATCGGTAAGAAGCTGCAGCGCCTCTGTCAAAGTCTGTGGTTTCCCAAGGGTAAACTTCGGAAGTGGCATCATCGCATTCTCTCCTTTTTCAGCGCTGCAAGAACCGCCTCAGGTGTAATCGGGGCGTCATGGAGCCAGATTCCCACTGCATCATAAATGGCATTTACCACCGCCGGTATCGAAGGGCCAAGACTCCCTTCGCCGCACTCTTTGGCGCCGAAGGGTCCCTCGGGATCGAAACTTTCCACAAGAATCGGCTCGATATCCGGCAGATCGAGCATCGTGGGAATCTTGTACTCCAGCAGGCTCGGACAGGAGTGCTGTCCGCTGCCGGTGTTGGTATGGCTCTCCATCAGCACTTCGCCCAGGCCGTTCGCCACCGCCCCTTCGACCTGTCCCTCGGCTGCCAGAGGGTTCAGAGTGCGCCCAAGATCGTGGGCAGCCACCAGCCTCAGCACGGTGACGATGCCGGTCTCCTCATCCACTTGAACCTCGGCGGCGTGGGCTCCGAAGGAGTAGGCCGGACTCGGTCCAACGCCGGCGCCCCGGTACTTTCCGCCGAGTTTCGGCGGCGTGTAGCCACCCGAAGCATACAGCGCCATACCCTGTGATTCTGCCAAAACGACCGCCTGTGCAAAAGTGAAACTCATCCCGGCGTAGCCCTGACCGGAAACAATGCCATCGGCGATCACCACTGATTCTTTGGGAACCCCCAGCTGTGCGGCGACAACGGATCCTATTTTTTCACGCACCGCCAGCGCTGCCGTTCTGCAGGCGTTACCGGCCATGAAAGTGACACGGCTTGAGTAGGAGCCGAGATCGACCGGTGTCGTGTCTGTATCTGCGGAGATCACCCTGATTAAGGCGGGGCTGATCCCGAGTATTTCGCCGGCCACCAACGCCAGCATGGTATCCGAGCCCTGCCCGATGTCCGAGGCGCCGCAGAAAACGGTGACGCCCCCGCCCCGGTCAACGCTGATGTTAACGCTGGAATGGGGCATGGGATTAAAATAGATGGCATTGTTGGCACCGGAAACATAGCCCCCTCCGGCGAGGCCGACACCACGACCACGCGGCAGCTTCCCTCTCTTTTCTTCCCAACCGATGGCCTTACCCGCTTTTTCAAGACATTCTTCAAAACCACAGGAGGTGATCCGCAAATCGTTCAGAGTCATGGTGTTGGCCTTGAGGGAGTTTTTCTGCCTGATCTCAAGCGGATCCAGGCCAAGGTCTGCAGCAATGCGGTCGAGATGCACCTCAAAAGCGAAGCGCGGCCCGACGCCGCCATGACCTCTCAGTGCACCGCAGGCCGGTTTGTTGGTAAAGACCCGCACGCCGTCAAAACGGTAGGCAGGAAGAATATAGGGCAGGGTCAGCAACTGGCCGGAATAGTAGAGTGTCACGAGACCATAGGAACCGTAGGAACCGCCGTCGAGAAGGTTGTGAAACTCAAGGGCGGTGATGGTGCCGTCCTTTTTGACTCCGGTCCTGAGTTTCATATGCATCGGATGGCGCCCCCGGTGGGTCATGAAGACCTCCTCGCGGGTGTGGACGATTTTCACCGGACGACCGCACTTCCGGGAAAGCAGGCAGGCGACAAATTCAAAAGAAAACGGTTCCCCCTTCCCCCCGAAGCCGCCTCCCAGGGTCGGTTTTATGACTCTGATCCTGTCCATCGGCATTTCCAGGACGCGGGAAAGGGCCTTGTGGACGTAGTGGGGAACCTGAGTGGTGGTCCAGAGGGTCATTTTGCCGTCACGATAGTTAGCCAGCGCCACATGCGTTTCGATGGGCGCATGAGTTATGGCCCCCTTGTAAAAGGTGTCTTCCCTGATGTAATCGGCTGCGGCGAACCCCTCATCAACATTCCCGAATTCAAGTGTGGCTCGACGCTCGATATTCGCCACTTCACTAAAGTGGTGGATTTTGACGTCTTCCCTGGTCAGCGCTTCATGCGGATCCAATATCGCCGGAAGGAGCTCGTACTCGACCTCAATCAGCTTCAGCGCCTCCAGGGCGGTCCGTTCATCAAACGCCGCCACACCTGCTACCGGTTCACCCACGTAGCGCACCTTGTCTATGGCGAGAGCATTTTCATCCTCTGCCCGCGGCAGTATCCCGAACAGGATCGGGGCATCCTTCCCCAGCACAATTGCCTTGACGCCAGGCAGCGCCAGAGCCTTCGACACATCAATATTTCTGATGAGTGCATGGGCATGGGGCGATCGCAGCATTTTGCCGACAAGCGTCCCCGGCAGATGTATGTCATCGGTGTACTGGGCATCGCCGGTGACTTTGGCGACTCCGTCGATGCGGAGGTGCGGCTTGCCGATATAGTTGAACGGGGTGGTTTTCATTGCGCACGCTCCACGCAATTATGCGGATACACCTTTGCCGCATTTTCAACCGCATTGACAATTTTTACGTACCCGGTACAGCGACAGAGGTTTCCTGAAAGCGCCCCCCTGATTGTAGTTCGGTCAGGATGAGGGTGGGTATCGAGCAACGCCTTTGCCGTAAGCACCATTCCCGGGGTACAGAAGCCGCATTGGACTGCGCCCGCCTCATGAAAGGCGCGTTGGATCGGGTGCAGTTCCCCGCCGTGTGCAAGTCCCTCAATGGTGGTAATTTCATGCCCATCAGCATCCGCTGCCAGCGTCAGACAGGAGAGTACCGGTTGACCATCAAGCAGCACGGTGCAGGAACCGCAGTCACCAAGATCGCACCCCTGCTTGGTCCCGGTAAGCCCGAGTCGCTGCCGCAAGGTTTCAAGAAGTGTCTCCTCATCCCCGACACCTAGCTCAATGTGGTTGCCGTTTACGGTCATGTTTACGATGATCATAATTTGGATCTCCTTCAGTTCGGACCTGAATCAATTTCAGTCAAGATTTATATTGATTGTATGCTAGATATAAATACAGGACTAAAGTAATTTATAATCAGCTATATAAGCTATATATAAACCTACAAATACATCTTGCATACAAGATATTATAACCCGCAACATAATGTCAAGTCCTTAAAGTAAGCGTACATAGCAGGGTCATATGGAAAAGGCGGGGATAAAAAGGACGCTCACTAAATGGCTGGAACAGGATAATGCCTTCTCATTTAAAATCCGGGGCATCGGCTGATTATACCAGCCAACGCCCCGGATTTCGCATCTAAACCATTTCAATTGATCAGCAGTCAATCCTGATATTTAATCAACAAGGCCTTGGCATCATTCAATAACGCCTTGCCGTTACCACCCTTGGCATCGACCTCTTTGACCCAGGCATCGTCAACGGAACCTGTTGCCGCCTCCCAGCGTTTGTATTCTGCATCGGTTAACACATTGATGGTGTTATGACGATCAACGGCAATCTTGCGTGCACTCGCCGTCCAGCCGTCTACGGTTGTACCGGCCCATTTGGAGACAGCCAGGCCGCTGTTGTTGTCGATAACCTTTTTCAATTCAGGAGTCAGGCTGTTGTACTTGGCCGGATTCATGACAAACGCGAAGATCGTGTTGGAATGTTTGGCATGATGGGGGGCCGTTTCAGTAGTGGTCTTACAGATTTCCTGCAATTTTAACGACGTTGTCACCTCCCAGGGGATGCTGGCACCATCTACTACCGCTTTGGCAATCGACTCCGGCACCGCCGGGGCCGGCATCTGCACCGGAACAGCGCCAAGCGCCGCCAGAGTTTTGGAGCCGATACGGGTCGGCGCACGAACCTTAAGACCCTTGAGGTCCTCCAGGGACTTGACCGATTTGCTGCCGAAATGAAGTTGCGATCCATCGTGGACATGGTTAAAAATCAGCTTGACGCCTTTGAACTCATCCAGGGAGTTTTTCTGGATATAATCCCACAACGCCTGACTCCCTTTTTCAGAACTCTTTATCATGAACGGCAGTTCAAACACCTCGGTTTTGGTAAAACGGCCGGCCTGGTAGGTAGGTACCGTCCAGATAATATCGGCAACACCGTCACGCGCCTGGTCCAACAACTGCGCCGGAGTACCCCCCAGCTGCATGGAAGGGTATATCTGGCATAGCAGCTGGCCGCCGGATTCCTTGTTGATTTTGTCGCACCAGGGCACGATGAGTTTCTGGTGCGGATTTGAACTGGTCGGCAGGAAGTGAGCAACCTTGAGGATTACGACCTTCGGTGCAGCATCGGCTCTACCGGTTACGAACAGGAACGCTGTTACGACAAGCATCAGAAAGACTTTCAATTGGTGCATGATTCGCCTCCACCTTCTTGATTTATACTACTGTTTGAACAAAATAGGATTCTTTGCTGCACACGTCAAGGAGCAATTACTAATGCTCCTGTTCAATGAGATTAATACAGTGGCTCAGGCAGACATTGTCTGCGCACGCCGGCAGAAGACCGTTATCCAGACGGTGGTGGCAGAGATTGCACTTAGCCGCAACAGCGCCTCTCTCATCAAACGAGATGGCGTCAAAGGGGCAGGCAGAAACGCAGGCCCGACACCCTGTACAGCTGTCTCGATCGAGAACAACGACACTGTCTGCACGCTGGACGATTGCACCTGCCGAACAGGCGGGCAGACACGCCGGATTGTCGCAGTGTCGGCACCGGTTGGCGCGGAACACGAAATGCCAGCGCCCGTCAACCTGGAATGGCCCTTCTTCACTGATGGAGATGAGCCGGACGCCGTCCGGTGCCCGGTTCTCCTGCTTGCACGCAACTTCACAGGCCTTGCAGCCCCAGCATTTCGCCTCTTCCACCTTCAACGTAAAATGTCTCATCGTACCCCTCCCGCTGTTTCAGGTGCGATATTACAGAGCAGGCTGCGGATGTGGTTCGCTCCCATGGCGGGGTCACAGCTTTCAAAGGAATCGTCGGTGAGGATATTCACGTTAGATTCAGCCCAGCCATGGCCTGGATCAAGTTTTTCAGGAAACCATAATGCATGCTGGGCGGCCACGACCGTGGGATCAATGCCGATCGTCAGTTTTGCGCGTTGCCGAATCTTCCCGCGCAGTGATGTTATGACAACCCACTCTCCATTCCGGATGCCAAGTTTAGCCGCCGTATCCGGATGGATTTCCACGGTCGGATCACGATGGAGTTCCCGTGTCCAGGGGAGTTGCAGATTTTCGGCGTGGAAAAAGCCGGGTTGGCGTGCCCCGGTGATCAGGGTATAGGGAAAGTCGGCATGTACCTGCGGAGAGCTGACGGGACTTTCCGGCGGCTCCTGAAACTGCGGGAGCGGATCGTAGCCCCACTTTTCAAGCAGCGTGGAATAAAGCTCCATCTTGCGCGTCGGCGTGGAAAAGCCCTTTTCACGATACTTGTAATAGCTTACGGGGCCGCGGATACGGTCCTGTTTTTTAAACTCCTGCCAGGTGAGCCCCATCGGTTCCAGGATATAATCAAGCCCCCCCTCGAAATCATCCCACCACTGTTCCCCCTGCCCGATACGGTGGGCCAGATCATTGAGCATTTCATGATCGGAGCGACACTCCCCGATCTGCACGACTTTGCGGCGGGTGAGGAGCCAGCCGTGCCGTTTCCAGAAATCACCCAGGTAGTCCATTTCGAGCCAGGTTGCGGCCGGAAGTACGATGTCGGCCAGTTCAGCCGTGGGGGTCAGGAAGAAGTCCGCCACCGCCATGAACTCGACCTTCTCGAGAGCCTTACGCACCTCTTTGGCATTGGCGCGGGTCATAAGCGGATTGGAACTGATGAAAAAGAGCATTTTCACCGGATACGGCTTTTCGTCGATGACCGCATCCCAAACGCTCTTGGGATTGATGATGCCGAAGTTGCCTGCCAACCGGAAGCGTTCGCCACCGAGCCGTTTGGCAGCCTGTTCTTTTGAGAGCGCCTTGTGGGCGCCAAACTCGGCAACATTCCTGATTTTAGCAGTTTTAAAAAGTACCTGCCCACCCGGAACATCAAGATTTCCGGTAATCCCCATCAGAGCCATAAGCGCCCGGTTGTTGTCGGCGCAGGTGATCTGCTGCTCGATGGCCACACCCCACTGAATGACGCCGGGCTTGATCGTGGCATACATCCTGGCTGCCTCGGCGATTTTCTCGCACGGCACCCCGGTAATCGCCTCGACCCGCTCGAGCGGATATTCGCCGGCCCGCTCTACGAACGGTTCCCAGCCATGAACGTAGTTATCGACAAATTCACGGTCATACAGTTTTTCCTCAATGATCACATTCGCCATACCGAGCGCCAGGGCGGTGTCGGTGCCGGGGCGAAGCTGCAGCCACAGGTCGGCCCGGGCGGCGGCGCGGGTCAGTCGCGGATCGACGACAATGAGTTTGGCGCCGGCATTGAGCGCCTGCGAGAACGGTTCGCCTTTGTAGCAGTCGGGGTTCGAGATGACGATGTTGTTGCCCCACACCATGATGCATTTGGGATTATTCTCATAGTCGGCAATGGGATTGGAGCCACAGGTGATAATGCTGGTAGAGATGCGCGGGCCGTAACAGAAGTGTCCCGCGGTAAGCACATTCGGGCTGCCGAAGTAATTGGACAGGCGGTAGATGGCGGCCTCGTTTTCCCGGCCGGTGCCATACCCGAGAACAACCGATTCGGCTCCGAACTCGGCCTTGTACCGGAGCATCCGTTCGGCGATAGTATCGAGGGCCTCATCCCAGATGATCCGCTCCCATTTCCCGCTCCCCTTCGGTCCGATGCGCTTCACCGGGTGCGTCAGCCGATCCGGATGGTAGACCAGCTGCGTCGAGGCAAGTCCTTTGCTGCAGAGGGTGCCGTGATTAATGGGACAATCCGGATCGCCGGCTATTTTAGCGACCGTCCCCTCCTTCATATAAATGAGGACACCGCATCCACCATGGCACATGCGGCAATGGCTCTTCACCACCTCGTCATAGCCATAGACGGCCATCTCACGGACAGAATTCGAATAGTGAAAATCTGACATCTGGTTCTCCTTTTTCAGGTTTACAGGTACTTCAGCTCCCTGGCCTGCTCCGTCATTTCCTGACGGAACATCGGATGGGCAATATTGATCAGTGCCTGTGAACGCTGGCGAATGCTCCTGCCATAGAGATCGGCCACGCCATATTCGGTAATCACGTAATGCACGTGGTTGCGGCTGGTAACGACTCCGGCGCCCTGCTTCAGCAGCGGCACAATCTTGCTGACAACGGTGCCGTTTTTCATGGTAGAGGTACTCGGCATCGTAATGATCGGCACCCCCCCTTTGGAGCGGGAAGCACCATAAATGAAGTCCAGCTGCCCTCCCACGGCCGAATACATGCGCGGGCCGATACTGTCGGCGCAGATCTGGCCGGTGAGGTCCACTTCGAGGGCTGAGTTGATCGCCACCATCCGGTCATTCTTGGCGATAATGAACGGGTCGTTGATATATTCGGTGCGCTGCTGTTCAATCAGCGGATTGTTATGGGCCCAGGCGTACAGGCGTTCGGTGCCGAGAAGAAATCCGCAGGTAATTTTGCCGGTATGGAGGGTTTTGCGCGCACCGGTCAACACCCCCGCTTCCACCAGATCAATGACGCCATCCGAGATCAGTTCGGAGTGGATACCGAGATCCTTCTTTTTGAACATATGCTTGAGTACTGCGTCAGGGATCGAGCCGATACCGAGCTGCATGGTCGCCCCGTCGGGGATCAGGCCGGCAATGTGTGTCGCAATCTGTTCGGTTATCTCCTGGTCGCCTTCTTCGCCCATGGCCCGCTGCGTCAGAGGACAATCAACCTCCACAATATGATGCATCCGGGAGATATGCATGAAGGTATCACCCAGAGTTCGCGGCATCTGCCTATTAACCTGGGCGACGACTATTCTGGCACACTCGGCAGCAGTAATGGCGAGCCCCGCCTCCCCGCCAAGGGAGCAGTAGCCGTTTTCATCGGGCATTGTGCAGTGAACAAGCGCGACATCGAGCGGCAAAATCCCTTTCCTGAACAGCAGCGGATATTCCGAGAGCAGTACCGGAGTGAAATCGGCGCGCCCCTCGTTGACCGCCTTGCGGTCGTTGTGGCTGATAAACATCGAGTTGGAGCGTATATGCCGCTCCAGTCCGGGAACGGTGTAATCCACCGGGCTGATGGTCAGGACATGGCACAGCTCGACATCATGGAGCTCCGGTGCCCGTTTCAGCAGGGCTTCAAGCAGTTGTATCGGCACGGAGGAATTGCCGGTCAGAAAGACGCGCTGCCCCGATGCCACGACCTTGAGAGCACTGTCGGCAGTGGTCAGTCGTGACCGGAAATGCTCCTGCCAATTTGTATGTCCCTGCGTCTCTGTTCCGGTCATAATGAATTCTCCTCAACTCTTCTATTGATCAGTTCTCAGGGACGTGGCGATTACCAGGGGTACAGCCCCCGCACCTTCGCCTGCAGTCGGGCCAGGCCGAGCAGGGCGTCAATGTTGGGTGTGGTTTCGCCGACATTCAGGCCGATCTCACGTACGGCACTGACCAGGGCATCGAGTTCCACGGCGCGTCCCGCCTCAATATCCTGGAGCATCGAGGTTTTGAACGCTCCCAGTTTCCGGGTAACCGCATTACGCTCTTCGCCACTTTGCGTGATAGGACAGCCAATCTTTGCGCCGATACTGCCGGCTTCAGCCATGATGTCCATGCAGAATTTCTTCACCAGCGGATCGTCAAGGATCAGATCGCAGGTGGCACCGGTAATGGCGGAAACCGGGTTCATCGTCATGTTCCCCCAGAGCTTGAACCAGATGTCGTACTGGATATTGCTCGACACAACGATATCCAGGTCCGCTTTGCCAAGCAGCTGTGCCAGGGTCCGAATCCGCTCCGAATCACTGCCGTCCGGCTCTCCGATAATCAACTTTTTCCCAAAGCCGTGTCGAGCGAATCCGGGTTCATTAAGGGAAAAGCTGCCGTGCACAACGCATCCTACGACATTACGTGCGGGAATTGCCTTTGCAATAGAACCATCAGGATCGATCGAAGCGAGCCGTGTGCCCGCATACTCGCCGCCAAAACCATTAAAAAACCACCAGGGGACACCATTCATGGCTGTCATCACGATCGTATCCGGACCGATCAGCGGGGTGATCTTCTGTGCAATCTGTGCCATGGCGGTCGCTTTTACCGCAATAATAACCAGATCCTGAACACCCAACTCCGCCGGGTCGTCTGTTGCAGTCACCTTTTCCGTAAGAACGATCCCGTCACTTTCCAGCCTCAAGCCATGATTTTGCAGCGCCTTCAGCGTGGCACCATGGGCCACGGCATTCACCTCATACCCGGCGTGAGCGAGTTGAGCGCCAATGAAGCCACCGACCGCGCCGACACCGTAGATACATATTTTCATACTGTTCCCCCTTTTACTCATTTTAGAAGCACCTGTTTTGGCTGTTGCATAGATACTATATGCGGTACTGATGATCCCTTTTTTTCTGCCATCGCACAGGATAAAAACTACAGCAGCTTCCGTACTGCCCGCGTTAACCCGTCAACCGTGAGAGGAAACATGGGGAAGAGCCCCCCCACCAGTGGCACCGTCTCATAGTGCGTCCACGAATTCTCCGGCAGCGGGTTCATCCAGGCGCGACGGGGAAAGGTCTCGGCAATCTGCCTGATCCAGTCGATCCCTGTGGTTGTGCTCTCAGCGCGCTCGAGCGTACCGGAGAAGTGCAGCAATTCATGGGGTGCCATGGCGGCGTCGCCAACCACGACAAGGCGATACTTTTTGCCGTACTCACGGAGCACTTCTGTTGTCGCCACACATTCGTCAGTTTCCAGGTTGGTGTAGAGCTTATCGTAGATGCAGTTGTGGAAGTAGAAGGCGCGAAAATCCTTGAAATGGTTGAGCTTGTTGGCTGCCGAAAACAGACGTTCCGAAATGCGCCGGTGAGGATCCATAGAGCCCCCCGAATCCATCACGAGCAGAAGCCGTATACTGTTTTCGCGCTCCCTCGCAAAGACAAGGTCGATCTCACCGGCATTTCTGCAGGTTTTGTCGATGGTGGCATCAAGATCGAGCGGTTCCTCGATGCCGGTGTCCCGCAGCTCGCGTAAACGCTTCAAGGCAATCCCGATCTGCCTGATATCAAGCGTAAGATCGCTGCGCAGATTGCGGTATTTCCGCGCAAACGCCTGCAAAGCGGCGCGTCCGCTGTCGCGTTCGGTAGCAAAGGATATCCCGGCCGGATTGCTGCCATTTGCGCCAAAAGGGCTCGACCCGCCGGTGCCGATCCATTTATGTCCTCCATCGTGGGGGTCCTCCTGCTCACGAAGACGATTTTCAAGTTCCCCCAGCAGTTCATCCAGATTGAGTTCCTTCAGCGCGGCAAGATCTTCAGGAGAGAGGCGCAGAGGCATAACCGGACTCTGCAGCCACTCCAGAATCTGCTGCTTCGTTACACCATCCTCCGGCAGTACCGTATTTTTGAAACAGTGGCTGAAGGCCTGGTCAAAGGCATCGTAGTAGATCACGTCCTTCACCAGCAGGCTGCGCGATAGATAGTAGAAGTCTTCGAGGCTCTGGTTATGGAGCCCTTTGGAGAGCCCCTCCAACAGGGCAAGCCACTCGGTGAGGCTGACCGGAACCTTCAGGGCGCGCAGGGCGTAGAAAAGAGGCAGAAACATCAGCGGAAAAAGCGGTGCCCCGCTGTGCGTACATCTGCCGGGCGGTTGGCATGCCGGGACAGGGTGGCGGCATCCTCTTCCATCTTGATCAGTGCACCCAGGAACGGGACAGATTTAAGCGACGGAGCGGCATCATCCGGAAGCCGGGCCCCGCTGGCGAGAAGCGCGCGAATCCAGTCCAGGAGCTCAGAGGTTGAGGGACGTTTACGCAGCCCCGGTACTTCGCGCAGGCCAAAGAAAATTGTGCAGGCGCTCTGCAGAAGTTCACCCGAAAGCCCGGGAAAGTGGACATCAATGATGGCTCGCATCTGCGCTTCGTCCGGAAAATCGATATAATGAAACACACAGCGGCGGAGAAAGGCGTCGGGCAGCTCCTTCTCAGCATTGGACGTGACGATCACCACCGGCCGATGAGCGGCCTTCACCCATTCATCGGTCTCCAGGATATGAAAGCGCATCTCATCCAGCTCAAAAAGCAGATCGTTGGGAAACTCGATATCCCCCTTGTCCACCTCGTCGATAAGCAGTACCACTCTGCCGGGAGCTGCAAAGGCTCGCCCGAGAGGGCCCAGCTTGATGTAGTGGCTGATATCGCGGACAGTACCATCGCCGAAACGGGCATCATTCAGGCGCTGTACCGTGTCATAGGTATAGAGGCCGTCACGCGCCTTGGTTGTGGACTTCACGTTCCAGAGAATCAGTTCCATCCCCAGAGCCCTGGCAATGTGGTGGGCGAGGAGCGTTTTGCCGGTACCCGGTTCACCTTTGATCAGGAGCGGTCGCTCCAGCGCCAGAGCCACATTGACGACATCCTGAAGCGCCCGGGAGGCGACATACCCCTCAGTGCCGCTGAACTGGTGAAACGGCTCATCGTGCATACGTTGCTCCTTGTTTATCGGTTAAGATCAAAAGTGAGCCGATTGGCATCATGATACAATGATGACCGCCGGGTCCGGTTTTACGGCGTACAGCCGTTCCACAAGGCTCTCCCGCCGATCCAGAGAAGCTCTCTGATTGATGTACCCTTTATCGGTAATCTCGTTGGCGTCAATCGATGGCGGTTCGGTCATCAGCATAACCCGCCGGACCCTGGTTGCTGAACCTGTATGCGTTCCATTGTAGATAGACATGGTCAGGCGGATATGATCAATCACTTCCTTTCTGCTGACAAGCTCTTCAAGCGGCAGTACGGCCTCTTTATCACCACAGAGTTCCCTGCATCCGGCACTATTCGGCCAGGCAAGTATTCCGACATATTCCCGATCATGGCCTGTCACAAGCGCATCCTGAAGAAGCGGGGCCGCAGCGTTCAGCACTTCCACCCTGGTCTTGCCGACATGGACCCAGGTTCCGGTTGTAAGTTTATAATCCTCGGCAATTCTCCCGGCAAACGAAATGCCTTTGCTCGGGTCAGCCGGATCGGCAAACAGGCCGGCATCACCGATCTTGTAGAAACCGTCGGCATCAAAGGCATCCCTGGTCAGATCAGGGCGATTCAGGTAACCGGGAAAAACAAGCGGTCCCTTGACCCGTAATTCAAACTTTTCACCATTCGGAACCATTTTCAACGTAACTCCGGGGCAGGGGAGCCCGATTACCCCGGCCCTGTCGATCGGAAAATGTGCCGAAGTTGCCGCAGGTGAGGTTTCGGTTGACCCCCATGACGAAGTCATCGGCACTTTACGCCCGGTCGCCAGTATGGCAACTGCCTCCAGTCGCAGCCACAGGTCTTGCGGCAAAGCAGCACCGGCGTAAAAAATTAGTTGCAGATTTTTGAAAAAATTGTTCCGCAGCGCCTCATCGCTCTCAAGGCAGGGAAGGAGCATGGCAAAGCCTGAGGGAACGTTGAAATAAATTGTCGGCGAAACTTCCGCAAGGTTTTTTACGGTCTTCAGCACCAGGCCGGGGACCGGCTTCCCCTCGTCTATATAGAGGGTTCCCCCGTTTTTGAGAACCATATTGAAGTTGTGATTTCCGCCAAAGGTGTGATTCCAGGGGAGCCAATCGACAAGAACCGGAGGAGTCGCCTTTGTAAACGGCCATAACTGGGCCATCATCTGCTGATTTGCACAGAGCATCCCGTGGGTATTCAGTATTCCTTTCGGTTGCCCGGTAGAGCCGGATGAAAACAGAATTTTTGCAATAGTTCCGGAGTCTACGTGCGCAAAGGCCTGCTCCACCTCAGCAGTGACAGCTGTTTCAAGCAGAGAGGCAAAAGACGCTGCCGGGATGTCAGCGACCTGGCCTTCCCGTATCACCACTTCAACTCCGGAAAGATCCAGAGCGTGCAGGGCACGGGAAAACATCGTGCCGTCCTCTGCATAGATGAGTGCCGGCTTGACGTCAGAGAATATCGCCTTCAGCTTGAAAAAATCATCACTCAGCAGCGAATAGGCCGCTGAAATAGAGGCAACCGGAACGCCCGCAATAAAACAGCCAAGCATGAGGAGAGCGTGACTGACGGAATTACCGGACAGGATCATAACCGGTCGATCCGGGCCAAGTTTGCGATCAAGCAGAGCCTGGGCTATTGAATCGGCGCGGCAGGCGGTTTCACGGTAGGTCAGCAGACGCCATCCGCCCGCAGCATCCCGTTCGCCGATATATGCCCTCTCCGGAGTTTCTTTGGCCCAATGGCGCAGCAGCACACCCAGACTGGTTTCGTATGATTCGAGCGGCATCGGCGATCTGAGAATAAATCCGCCATCAGGGGTCTCTTCGACAGTAACTAATGCAGGTGCAAAATCAATTGGAGTAAAGCCGGTCTGTTGCATGATGATGTCCCTCCCCGGATTCTGATGAAATTGAGACGGTATACCTTCCTGAATCCTTTGCAGGCTCTGCTCCTTGAAATGAATTGAAAAGAAGTTTCGCCAATTTCGCCTCCGCAGCATGTGAATAATGACAACATATTATTTCAGATGTTATAGGCGGCCAGGATCGCTTCCAGCACTGCACCGCCCAGTGCCCGGGCCTTCTCGGAAATCGTAGTGCAGTAACCGGTTTCTCCACGAGGATCAACATCGCCGATTTTGAGTCCTTTCCTGACTGCCGAACCGGGCCGTATCAAGCCGCGCAGGATACCGTCGATCTGTGCAGCGACTTCGGCGTTTCCGGCTATGCCGATAATTTCGCCGGTGCGGACAAGGTCGCCGATCTGTTTCTCCGTGGTAAAAATCCCGTCAACCGGAGCACGCAGCACCCGCTCTTTGGTATAACCGGCAATGTCACCGGGGATGCCGGTGTTTGCTGCCGCCATACCGATGGTGATCAGCCGGCCGAGATCATGGCCACGGTTGGTCTCAATGACAACATGACAATCAGTGCCTGCCGTGAAACCGGGACCGAGGGCGATCACCAGAGGGGCGTCCGCCATTGAGGTGCCGAGGTTGCGTTTGGCCAGGGTGGCATCGATAAACAGATCCGGCCTGCAGCGGGCTGTGCTCTCACCGAGCGGATCAACCCGGACGGCGATCTTTCCTGCCGCCCAGGCGGAATGACGTTCAAGGTCGTCACCAATCCTGACCGCCTCGATTCCTTCCACAACCATACTGCTGTCATAAACCGCTTCACAGAAGGAGACTTGACGCCTGACGGCGAGGGGAGTGGGGATTTCCAGCATGAGGATACGCCTGAAGTTGGCGCGATAGAGGCGGCAGGCGATGCCGGTGGCCTGCTCGCCGGCACCCTTGATGATTATGACACGATCCTTGAGCGGGATTGACATATTATTCTCTTCCGTAATAGGTGGCGAGCAGCTGGCTGGCAATGCTGATGGCGATCTCCTGCGGAGAATTGCCGCCATTGTTATGGCCGACGGGGCAGTGAACCCGGGCGAGATCGAGCCCCTTCCCTGCCAGATTCTTTTGAACGCCGGCCCATTTGCCTTTGCTGCCGATCATGCCGACAAACCGCGCCGGATGCGGCAATACCTCCTCCAGCACCTGCTGATCAACCGTACCGCTGAACGTAAGGATCGTGACATACGTTCGTTTATCGCACCAGACAGCGTTTTGAATAAACTCGCTCCAGTGGCTGTGATGGCGGATGACGCTGGCGGGGGTGCCGGGCGCATTGATCCACTCCTCCCGCTCATCAATCAGATGAATACGGAACGGAGTGCCGTCAAGGACCTTGCAGAGCGACTGCCCGATATGCCCGGCTCCGAACAGGTAGAGGCAGGGGTTGTTATTGATCAGTTCCATGTACAGCTCCATGGTTCCTCCGCAGGCGGGGAACTCCCCCCGCTGCTGCAGCGGGATATTTGTCGTTGTGCCATGCAGTTCGGCGAGACATCTGCGGGCATCTTCAAGGGCAAAATGCTCCGGTACGCCGCCGCCGACAGTGCCGAAAAAAGTCCCGTCCGGCAGGACGATCATCTTGGCGCCATGCTTGCGCGGCGTTGAGCCGGTGCTCTTGGTGACTGTCACGAGTACCGCCAGCTGATTGTGACGCCGCAATTCGTCGAGTTTACCTATCCAGTCCCACATCGTAAATTCTCCTTACCTGTAAAAAAAGCCCCGCACCCCAAGCGGGTACGGGGCTTTACCCTGCTAAGCCTTCTGTGCGGCTTCCTGTTCGCGTTTTTCCTTGAGGGCCCGCCACACCTTTTCGTAGGTGAGCGGCAGGCTGTTCACCCGCACTCCCATGGCGTCGAAGATGGCGTTAGAGAACATGCCGAGGGTCGGATTGGTAGCTCCTTCGCCGACCTCTTTGGCACCCCAGGGACCGCCCGGTTCATAGCTGTTGATAACTTCAGACTCAATCGGCGGCATATCCATGGCGCTCAATACCCGGTAGTTGGCCAGTTCGGGATTCAAAATCCGCCCCTTGTCATCAAAGAGCACCTCTTCCCAGACCGACTCACCCATGCCCATGAACAGGGCGCCATGCACCTGACCGTGCAGCAGGCGCGGGTTGATCACCTTACCGCAGTCATGCACGTCCCAGATGCCGAGCACGGAAATCTCGCCGGTTTCGGCATCGATCTGCACCTCGCCGACCTGTGCGCCGAAACTGTACGCGGGAGATGTGCCGACCGCCGCGCCTTTGAAGGTGCCGCCCAGTTTTGGCGGGGTGTAGGAACCCTTGCCGAGCAATGGTCCCCTGAGGACAAAGTGCTTGCGGGCCACCTCCTGATAGGTGAGGGTTTTCCCTTCGCGCGATTTGGAGAAGACAACGCCGCTGTCGGCATCAAGATCCTCGGGGGGGAGTGACAGCATGATTGAAGCCATGTCAAGAATCTGCTTCTTGATCTCCTCACCGGCCAGCTTGACAGCGGTGCCGGACATATAGGTCTGGCGGCTGGCGTAGGCCCCGAAATCGAGCGGCGTGATCTCGGTATCGGCAGCAATGATCTTCATCTGCTCATATCTGTAGCCCATAGCCTCCGCCGCCATCTGGCAGAGCACCGTGTCCGAACCCTGGCCGATCTCGACCGCTCCGGTATAAAGGGTCGCTGAAGTGCCGTCCTCATTGAACCTGATGAAAGCCGATGCATGGGGCAGGTCGGTACGATAGATCGGGAAACCGGCTCCGGTAACGAAACTGCCGGTAGAAACGCCGATGCCGCGACCGGGTACGCGATTCTTCTTCTTCTCGTCCCAGCCCGACATCTCCCGCGCCCGCTCGAGGCACTCCTTCATATGGCAGGAATTGACCTTGAAATCGTTGGGGGTAACGGTATCGGGGCGCCGGGCGTTGAGAATCCGGATATCCATCGGATCTATCCCGAGATCCTTGGCGACGTTGTCGAGATGGCTTTCAAAGGCGTACTTCGGCTGGGGAGCGCCATGACCGCGCTGAGCGCCGCAGGCAGGCAGGTTGGTGTACACCCGGAACATATCGAACTTGAAGTTATCAAACTCGTAGGTCATGGGGAGCAGAGCGCCGGCATAGTAGGCGCTGGCGATACCGAGGCTGGTATAGGCGCCGCCGTCCATTTTGAAGTTGGCGTGGCATACCAGGATCTTGCCGTTCTTGTCCACACCGGTGGTGATCTCCATCTGCTGGGCGTGACGACCACGGTTATGGGCAAACATCTCGGCGCGGTCATAGAACATTCGCACCGGACGACTGGTCACTTTGGCCAGCACCGCGCCGGCAAACTCCAGTCCGGTCGGCTCGAGCTTGCCACCGAAACCGCCCCCGACAAAAGTTTTGATAATGCGGACATCACCCATATCCATACCGAATTCACGGGCGATGTAATGCTGGAAATAGTGCGGCGACTGGGTGCTGCAGTAAATCGTCAGCTTGCCTCCGTCCCACATGGAGATGGCGGTGTGCGGCTCCATCGGGCACTGGTAGGTGCGCTGGCCGACAAAAGTGTCAGTGCGGACATGGTAGGCTTCGGCAAACGCCTTGGCAACGTCGCCGAACTCCTGATGAATTTCCGTGTTGATGTTCCGTTCATATTCATCGTGGACCTGCGCCTGTCCCTCATCCATGGCGGTGAGGAAGTTGAGCACCGCCGGCAGCACCTCATATTCCACCTTGATCAACTTGAGCGCCTTGTAGCAGGTCGGTTCGTCGAGACAGGCCACGGCCGCGACCTTGTCGCCGACAAAGCGCACCTTGTCGCTGCAGAAGATGTTCTCATCCCAACGGGCCGGGCTGATCCCGTATTTCAGGGTCGGCACGTCTTTGTGGGTAATGATCGCCTTGACTCCCGGCAGCTTTTCGGCTTCGGAGGTATCGATCGAAATGATCCGGGCATGGGCATGGGGACTGGTCAGGATCTTGCCGTAGAGCATGTTGGGAAACTTGAGGTCCAGAGTATACTTGGCAGCCCCGGTAACCTTCTCGGGACCATCCATACGCGGCACACTATGGCCGATTACACTGTATTTTTTGTTCAGATGGCTGTTCATATGGCAGCTCCTTCTTCTCGGGGATATTCGTGTTCGCCCGGGGACAGACGCCCCTCGGAAGCGGCAAGCACAGCCTCAACAATATGAACATACCCGGTACAGCGGCAGAGGTTACCGGAAATTGCCTCACGAACCTCCGGTTCGGTCGGGTGGGGATTGCGGGTAAGAAGAGCCTTGGCGGAGAGCACCATACCGGGGGTGCAGTAGCCGCACTGCACCGCTGCAAAATTGATCATCGCTTCCTGAATGGCGTCCAGCTTGCTGTTGACCGCCACGCCTTCAATGGTGGTGATCTCAAGGCCGTCAGCTTCAATGGCAAGCACCATGCATGAATCGACCGGCTTGCCCTCCAGCAGGATGGTGCATGAACCGCAGTCGCCCAGCTCGCACCCTTTCTTGGTGCCGGTCAGGTTGAGTTCATCACGGAGTACATTGGCCAGAATGGCATTTCCCTTCACCAGTACGGTACGGGCATCGCCGTTTACGTTGAGGGTGATCAGATAGCGCTTCACCCCGTCTTTATCTGTAAGTGTCCGATTTATCATCTTAATCCCCCTTTATACATGACCTTCGTCAATGGCTTTGCGCAGGGCGCGTCGTGTGAGTACCCTGATCATCTCCCGTCGATATTCCGCCGACCCCCTGAGATCCGTTATCGGCTTGCATTCTGCGGCCGCCAGGTCTGCAGCCTGCTCCAGCAGGGCGTCGGTAATGGGCTGCCCTTTGAGTTTGGCCTCAGCGTCCTTTGCCCGCATCGGCACCGGCGCAACCGCCCCCATGACAATCCGGGCATCAACCAGAATATTATCCTGCACCGTTACTGCCACCGCCACGCCGACAACAGCCAGGGCACCCGCTTTGCGCAGACCGAATTTTATGTAGGTACTTCCGGTGGCAGGCTGATCAGGGATGATAACCTCCGCCACAATTTCATCCCGCTTGATCAGGGTTTTGCCCGGACCGCAGATAAAGTCCTCCAGAGGCACGATCCGTTCGCCGGCGTATTCTACAACTTTGACTGACGCATTAAGCGCAATCAGCAGCGGCGGCAGGTCAGCCAAGGGAGAAGCATTGCAAATGTTGCCGCCAACGGTTCCCCGGTTCCTGACCTGAGGGTTTCCCATCTCGTGTGACGCCATCGGGAGTGACAGATACCGCTCCTGCAGAATTTTTGACGTATACACGCCATTGGGGGTTACTAGGGCGCCGATGACCACACCGCGGCCCTCTTCGTGACGAATCTCCGTCAAGGAGGTCATGTGTTTCAGTGACACCACATGTTCAGGGGTCAAATGGCCGTTCTTCATCTTATGAAGAATATCCGATCCTCCTCCCAGAACAATTGCTTTTTCTCCGAGCTCATCGAGAAGCACACAGGCGTCGGCCAATGTCTTCGGGGCATGATACTCAAAATCCGGCATGTACATAATTCCACCTCCTTCGGTGTAGTGTTACTGCTTTTTTTGCGGCAAATCTGTTGCATGCAAGATAATTGCACACAGTGAAATCAATCTTTTACATCCCGCAGAAGCCGTTTGAAAAGGAGCTTTTCCTCCAGAGAGAAATTACTCAACAGTTCATTGTTCGTAACTTCTATAGCCGAAGCCAGGCCCGGAACAGCCTCACGTGCCTTCCCGGTCAGGTACACCCGGGTTACCCGGCCATCAGCCTGGTCCGACTCACGCCTCACCCAACCCGCCACAACCATGCGCTCCAGAATCCCTGCCAAAGTTGCTGTGTCAAGAGCTATGCGCCGGCCGATCTCCCCGATTGAAAGACCGTCCTCCTCCCAGAGCGCTTCCATGAACAGGCATTGCATCGGCGTCAACCCGAAGGCCTGAAGGTTCGCCTTGAGAACTCCCTGAGCCCGTTGGTGGCCTTTGGCAAGGAGATATACAATATTATCGCGGAAGGAAATCATTCAGTTCATATCTCTCGTATACGAAATAGTATATGAGATCCAAATCTTGTCAAGAAAAATCTGATCCATACTCTTCCCGGGGATGACAGCTACTCTTTTTCCCGTTTCAAGTGGCATCTTTTCCCGCAGGTATGCCACCATAACTATCAGGATATGTAGGCAGCCAGGGCTATGGTCAGCAGCATGGTATCTGCGGAATCAGTCCGGGACGTAATGATCACCGGCGCCTTGGCCCCCATCAATGCGGTAGCAATCCTCTGCCGGGAATAATACACCAGGCACTTGCGAACCGGATTTGCCGTGAGCAGGTTAGGCATCATCAGAATATCCGCATGTCCCGCGACACCACCGCCAACTTTTTTATATTCCGCCGCCTCTGCCGAGACCGCGTTGTCAAAAGCAAAAGGACCGTCTACGAGGCAGCCGGTTATCTGGCCACGGTCGGCCATTTTACTCAGCGCTGCCGCTTCAACCGTGTCCGGCATGGCAGGGTTGACGACTTCCACGGCAGAGATGACCGCCACTTTGGGCATCTGATTGCCAAGCTTGTGTGCCAGACTGACGGCATTTTCAATAATCTGCCTCTTCTCATCCAGCGTGGGCTGTACGTTGATCGCGCAGTCGGTTATAAAGCGGAATCCCCCTCCAGCCGGCTCAATACTTTTTTCATACAGGGTAATTTCACTCATGACCTTGTTGTCGTTCAGCCCTTTCTGTTTGTCCAGAATAGCCCTCATAAAGGTTGCCGTCGGCAGATTGCCTTTCATGATGGCACTGGCCCTGCCGGCAACCACCAGTCGGACGGCTTCTTCGGCAGCGTCCCTCTGGTCCGGTATATGAATGATCTCCACCGAACCTGAATAAACACCGGCTTCAGCACACATGCCTTTGACTGTTTCTTCATCGCCGACCAGAATAAACTCGGCAATATTCTGATCCATTGCCAGCTTGACAAGATTTATAACCGTCTTGCCTTCAGGTGATACGATGGCAACCTTTTTCTTTGGCTTTTCCTGCACCGCCTCAATCAGTTGTTGAAAGCTGTTTATCATGTAACTCTCCTTTTCACTCTCTTCGTAGTGTGCTGCTAGTATGTACCGAGCTGCTCTTCGCCGCTAAGGTAGCGCATGGCACCGGCAGCCAATGCTTCCATCTCGTTCTCGCCCGGATCCAGGAGTACCTGAGCGATGAACGAGACCTTTTCCTTCAGACTGTCAGTGAGCCTTTGGGAATAGGCCAGACTTCCGGTGAGAGCAATGGCATCTACCTGCCCCTTAAGCACCGTGGCACAGGCGCCGATCTCTTTGGCAACCTGATAGGCCATTGCTTCAAAAACCTCAGCAGCGACAGAATCGCCGGCGGCGATTCTTTTCTCGATTTCAAGACCACTGGTTGTTCCGAGGTACGCGACCAGACCACCGCCACCCTGCACCAGTTTTAGCGCCTGCTCTTTTGAGTATTCCCCGCTGAAACAGAGCTTGACCAGATCTCCGGCCGGCAGTCCTCCGGCGCGCTCCGGAGAAAAGGGGCCGTCACCGTCCAGAGCGTTATTGACATCGATTACCCTGCCGTTCCGGTGCGCTGCCACTGATATTCCTCCGCCAAGGTGAGCGGTAATCAGGTTGACATCTTCGTAATCCCTCCCCAGCCCGGCAGCAATTTTCCGTGCGGTAGCCTTCGAGTTCAAAGCGTGAAAGCTGCTCTGCCGTTTTATCTGTGGAATGCCTGAATAACCGGCGTAGACACTCATCTCGTCCACCGTTGGGGGATCAACCGTAAGTGCTGGTATATGGAGCTCTTTCCCCAGTTCATAGGCAATAATACCGCCGCACATATTGGGATGCTGTCCGAATTTGCCACTTTTCATGTCATCGATCATCACCGGGCAAATTTCATAAATCCCACCCGGAATCGGCTTCATGTTGCCACCTCGACTGGCAATTGCGTCAATGACATCGAGCGAGAACCCTTTGTCGGACAAAACCGCAAGAATGGTATTTTTCCTCAGATCATACTGATCGATAATCATTCTAAACTGCCTGATTTCTTCGGCAGGATGATGTATCGACTCGGTAAACAGCATTTCCCCTGATTTACTGACACCAACTTTGGTTGATGTCGAACCAAGATTGATTACGAGAATGCTTCTGCTTGTTTCCATGACAAACTCCTTCGCATCTAACTTATCTGATGAACAAGAGCAGTGGTTTCAATAGGACATCAATATTGGGAGTGTCATCTGCTGTAAAAAGTCATTGGCTACCGGCCCAAGATCGTATTTCCAGCGAGTTTTCCGGTAATACACACCGGTGACGATCATGTCGCAGGCATTTTCCCAGGCATAATTCATCAGCAGATTGGCAACCGGAATATGCTCCATCACAATGCGCACTTCCCTGACCTTGATTGCATGACGTTCCAGATTGGTGCAAATGCTCTCATATGGTCCCGCTTCCGTTTTCTGTTGTTCACCCGGAGTCACTATCGAGACCACGATTACTTCCTCGGCATTCAGCAGAAAAGGGAGCGCATCATTTACTGCCCGTGCCGAAACCCGCCCGGCTTTCCACGCCAGAATGACGCGCTTGCCAATGCTGCTGAATTTCTCCGTATACGGCACCACAAGCACTGGACGACCGGCCCCCACAATAATTCGTTGCGGCAAATCGGGCGGAAGATGCTCATCCGGCGGCGTGCCCGGATCTGTCTGGCCGACGATGACAAGATCTTTTGTGTGAGCATGATAATTGAGCATATCAGCCACGCTGACACCTACCGTTGCCCAATCAACAGAGAGCCAATCTGCCCTGATTCCGGCTTCACCGGTCATCTGCCCAAACAGTGCCTGCGTGACACCTTCATCTCGTTCCATACGCTCTTCCTGGTATGCGTAGGGGATATGAGAAATTATGTAGGCTCCCGTCAAGTGCGCTTCATGCTCTCCGGCAAGCTTAATGGCAAGCTGCAGCCGGTATGCACACTGTTTTGAATTATCGATATGAACAAGAATATCTTTAAACTTCATACGCCCCCCGATTTAAAAAAGTCCAACATAACTGTAGTACCGTGTAACACTTACAATTTCGTGCATATCCGTAATTAACCCCTCTAAGTCTCCCCTTATCTAAGGGGAGACTTCAAATCTTCCCTCCTTAGACATGCCCTTTATGTTCAGTAGACTGACAGCTGCTCTTCGCCATTAAGGTAGCGCATCGCGCCTGCCGCCAACGCTTCCATCTCATTCTCTCCCGGATCCACCAGCACCGGGGCGATAAACGAGACCTTTTCCGTCAGGCTGTCAACAAGCCTTTGGGAGTAGGCCAGGCTGCCGGTCAACGCAATCGCATCCACCCGCCCGGCAAGCACGGCGGCGCAGGCGCCGATCTCTTTGGCAATCTGATAGCACATCGCCTCGAATATCTCGGCTGCGACCAGGTCCCCTGCCGTGATCCGTTTTTCTATTTCAATGCCGCTGGTGGTACCGAGATATGAGACCAGGCCGCCGCCCCCCTGAAGGAGTTTCAGTGCCTGTTCCCGCGAGTATTCGCCGCTGAAGCAGAGCCTCACCAGGTCTCCGGCCGGCAGCCCTCCGGCGCGCTCCGGAGAGAAGGGACCATCGCCGTCCAAGGAATTGTTCACGTCAATCACCTTTCCTTTGCGATGCGCCCCTACCGAGATACCACCACCGAGATGAGCGGTAATCAGGTTGATTTCATCGTACTCCCTGCCGAGCCGTGCCGCGATTTTCCGGGCGGTTGCCTTTGAGTTCAAGGCGTGAAAGCTGCTCTGTCTCCGTATCTGCGGGATGCCGGAATAATGGGCGGAGATGCACATCTCATCCACCGTCGGGGGATCAACGGTAAGAGCGGGTATGTTGCGTTCTTTGCCGAGATTATAGGCAATGATGCCGCCGCACATATTGGGGTGCTGACCGAATTTCCCGCTTTTCATGTCGTCAATCAAGGCGGGGCATATTGCGTAGATTCCCCCCGGAATCGGCTTCGTGTTGCCCCCCCGACTGGCCACCACATCGAATTCATCCAACGACAGATTGTGAGCGGTCAGGACCCCGAGAATGGTGCTTTTCCTTAATTCATACTGATCGATGATGGTTTTGTACTGCCTGAGGTCGTCGGCGGGGTGATTGACCGATTCGGTAAGAATCATTTTTTCTGATTCATACACGGCAACTTTTGTCGACGTTGAACCAAGATTGATGACGAGTATTCTCTTCGGTGTTGCCATGCCGCACTCCCTGGTCGATTAATCGTTATATTTCTTCAACAGCGCCTTGGCATCCTCCAGGAGCGCCTTGCCGTTGCCCCCCTTGGCCTCAACTTCCTTGATCCAGCTGTCATCAACGTTTTCGGTTGCTTTTGCCCACCGTTTGTATTCAGCTTCACTCAAAACATTAAAGGTGTTGTGACGCTCTGTAGCGATCTTGCGTGCCGGAGCCGTCCAGCCGTCAACCGTCTTGCCGACCCATTTTGATGTTTCAACACCGCTGTTATTGTCAATTACTTTTTTCAGATCAGGGGGCAGACTGTTGTACTTGGCCTGATTCATCGCAAACACGAAGATCGAATTGGCATGCTTGGGGTGACCGGGGGCGGTCTCGGTATGAGTCTTACAGATTTCCTGCAGTTTTATCGAGGTCGTTATCTCCCACGGGATACTGGCGCCGTCCACCACCCCTTTGGCAATTGCTTCCGGCACTGCCGGCATCGGGATCTGCACCGGTATTGCGCCGAGCGCCGCAAGAGTCTTGGTGGCAATGCGGGTGGGAGCGCGCAATTTCAAACCCTTGAGATCTTCGAGGTTCTTGACCGATTTTTTACCAAAATGCATCTGGTTGCCGTCATGTATATGGGCGTAGATCAATTTCACCCCTTTGAATTCGTCCAGCGCATTTTTCTGAATGTAATCCCACAACGCCGGACTGCCGCTTTCCGAGCTTTTGACCAGGAACGGCAGCTCAAACACTTCAGACTTGGTGAAACGTCCCGCCTGATAGGTAGGGATCGTCTCGATAATATCGGCGACTCCGTTCACCGCCTGATCGAAGAGCTGCGGCGGAGAGCCGCCGAGCTGCATGGATGGATATATCTGGCACTTGAGCCGGCCGTTTGACTCTGCGCTGATTTTATCACACCAGGGGAGGAGCAGATATTTATGGAAATTTGAACTGGTCGCCATGAAGTGGGAAACCTTGAGAATAACGACATCCGGTGCGGCATGAACAGGTGCGGTTCTCAACGTGATGGCGGCTGCGGTAAGCATCAGGCATATGGCGAATCGTTTCATGGTACGTCTCCTTTTTTTAGTTGTCAGCGGTGAAGGGTGAGAACAGGGAAAAGAACTCCGATGGTGGTGCAACGCGCTCATAGCTTTTGATAATCACCTCCTCACGAATCAACAACGGTAGAGAAACCTGTCGAATATTCGGAGCTGCAGCGGTGAAACGTGGACAATTCCGTCGGATCGTATGCAGATGAAACATTCTCGAGAGCGACAGCGTCCTGTCCCAGCAGCGCCCGCGCCACGAGAGTTTGAGCAATCTGGATCTTGTAGGCGTTCCGGCTGAGCGGTTTTGCCCCCGCCACTGCCAGTTCGCCGGCCTGTCGGGCGGTATCATCATTGACCGGTTTACCCCGCAGGAACTCCTCTGCCGCGGCTGCCCGGACAATTCCGGGAGCCACCGCCCCCAGGGCGATGCGGGCATCAGAACATACTCCGTCCTCCATGGCAACCAGCGCAGCGACGCTGACAATGGCGAAATCAATCGGTTTTCTGAGGGTGAATTTGAGAAAGGTCTGGTGCAGCTGCTCCGGGAGCCGGGGAATCTGAATCTCCCTGACCATCTCAGCGCCGTTGAGCCCATTGCTCAGAGGCGTGTAAAACTCTCTGACCGCAACCCGCCGCTTGCCGTCCGGGCCGACTACCAGCAGCTGGGCATCGTAAAGCGCCAGGGCAACGGCGGTATCCGACGGGCAGACGGCAAAGCAGCGTCGTCCTTCCATAATGGCATGATTGCGGTTATCCCCCTTCACAGCCGCAGCCAGACAGGGTCCGCTCCCCTTGCGGGCGCAGTTTATCGGGCCACCAATATGGCGCGGGTAGCGGTAATAACAGCAGCGCACATCCTGACAGAGATTTCCGCCAAGTGTAGCGACGTTGCGGATCTGCGGGGTTGCCACGGCGTGGGCCGCTTCGGCCAGCGCTCCGTAGCGTTGTCTGAGCAGGGGGGAGTGTGCCATGTCGGCGAGCCGTGTCAAGGCGCCGATCCGCAGCATGTCTTTGTCCTCCCTGATATAGTCAAGGCCGCGGATGGTTTTGATATTGACGAGCGCTTCCGGGTAGAGCGGCAGGAACTCATCCTTAAGGACGCCGAACAGATCGGTGCCGCCGGCATTGAGCCTGGCTCTGCCGTCATACTTCGCCAGTGCCGCCACCGCCTGCCTGACGGTCCGGGCATTGATGTGATGAAACGGCCTCATGCGGCACCTCCGGTACGACTTTGCGCGAGCGCCTTGAGCACCCGTTCCGGAGTGGCCGGATATTCGTGCAGCCAGACGCCAATGGCATTGGAGACCGCCATCAGAATCGCCATGGGACCGGGTGACGTGGCCACCTCCCCTACGCCGATGGCCTTGAAGCGGTGACTGGCGACGGCGGTTTCCATGACGACATTATCAATGGCAGGCAGCTCGGAAAAGGTGCGCCACTTGTAATCGATCATGTTGGCGTTGAGGATATGTCCCGAACTGCTGTCGAAGATTGTTTCCTCGAAGAGGGCGCTGTCGATGCCGGATGAGCCGAGGCAGCCGTTGAGCTGACCTTCCAGGCCGGGAGGGTCGATGATCTGGCCGACGTCGGTGGCATTGACAACATGGAGCAGATCCACCTTGCCGGTTTCGGTATCCACTTCCACCTCCACAAAGGTGGTCATACAGTTGGCCAGAGTGAAATCCGGGTCGAAGCGGCCATAGCCCATGACGGTACGGTCATAGCCCATAGCCCCCCACTTGACGCGCTTTTCCGGGTTATCCCTGACAAAAATAACACCGTCTACAGTCTCTAACTCCTCAGGCTTCGCATTCAGACGCGGGGCAACAAGCTCAAGTATCTGGCGCCTGGCATCTTCTGCGGCAGCGATGGCGGCACTGCCGATGGCGTATGTCCCACGGGAGCCGAACGGACCGTACTCAAACGGGTTAATCAGACTGTCTGCCGGAGTTATGAAGACCCGCTCCATCGGCAGCTGCAGCACCTCGGCCACCATTTTAACGTAGTTGCTGCGCTGTCCGGTGCCATGCTCGGTGATGCAGGAGTAGAGCAGGGCCGTCCCGTCCGGGTTCAGCCTGACCCAGGCCTCCGAACTGTCTTCGCCGATATCGGCATTGCCATGTACACCGACGCCGATACCTCTCCGTTTTGTGCCGGTGACGGAACTGGGCTGCAGCCACCCCTGCCATTTTTCCTGCCACCTGAACTGCTCTGCCCCCCGCTCCATGGCCTCCGAGTAGTCGATGCCCCGGTAGATGTACCAGGCGCCGTCGCGCCAGAAGTAGCCATCGCCCGATTTGACGTAGTTTTTCTTGATGAACGCCACCGGATCGAGACCGATCTGCTCCATGGCCTGGCAGAGCAGCGGGATGAAGGAGCATTTCAGTTCCTGTCCGCCGAACCCCCGGACACAACCGGACGCATTGCGGTTGGTGCAGACGATGTCCGTGCGCAGATCCCAGTTGGCGCAACGGGTCATGAGCTGAATCTCGCCGCATCCCACCGCCACCTGGGCCTGCGTTGTCGAGGAGTAATAGCCGGTATCAACGAGCCACCTGCCCGATACCGCCGTCACCGTGCCGTCCCGCTTCATCCCCACCCGCGCCTGCATCCGTGATCCGGGGCGCAGGACAAACGCCGCGATATGTTCTTCCTTGGAAAAGACCACCTTTACCGGCCGGCCGGTGGCCCTGCTCAGCAGCGTGGCATAGGTCTGAACCGGCCAGGACATGATCTTGGTACCAAAGCTGCCGCCGCAGGCGAGACCGTGGGTACGCACCTCCACTTTTTTGCCGAACACATGAAACATGAGGATCTTGTCCAGATATGAGGCCTGGTTTGAGACCCAGAGTTCCACACGGTTCGGCTGCTCCCAGATCGCCACCGCCCCGGGCGGTTCCGGCGGGATCGGGTTGGGAATATTTTCGTAGCCGAAGGTCCCCTCGGCAATGACATCGGCCTCGCGAAAGCCCTGCTCCACGTCACCCATGACCACTTCCTTCAGAGAGTTGGGGCCGAAAGCCGGGGTTCCGGGGGTGACGATGTTGCCGGGGAGTTCATCGTAAAGCTGGGGAGCATCGGGCTTCATGGCTTCCTCCACGTCGAATACCGCCGGCAGGAGTTCGTACTCCACCTGAATCAGTCCGCAGGCCTGCCGGGCAATTTCTTCGGTGGTGGCCGCCACCAGGGCCACGGCATCCCCCACATAGCGCACTTTGCGGTCAAGGACACGCAGGATGCGGGGCGTGCCGGCCTTCCAGTCCGGAATATCCTCCCAGGTCAGCACCGCCTTGACCCCCGGCAGCTGTTCGGCCCGGCTCTTGTCGATAGTTTTGATAACGGCGTGGGGATGGGGACTGCGCAGAACCTTGCCGTGGAGCAGATCGGCAAACTTGACATCGTTGAGGTAGCGGGTCGCCCCGGTCACCACTTCCATGGCATCCTTGCGGCGGGTCGACCTGCCGATAAAACGATACTCTTCAGACATTGCCAGCCCCCCTTTCGGCAACGGCCATGACCGCCCTGAGCACCTGATAATGACTGATGCAGCGGCAGAAATTGCCGGACAGAGCCTCTTTGACCTCCTCCTCCCGTGGGGAAGGGTTATCGTTGAGGAGCGCCTTGGCGCTGAGGATCATACCGGGTGTGCAGAAGCCGCATTGAAAGGCGGTGTGGTCGATGAAGGATTGTTGCAGGGGGTCGAGTTGCCCGGTTGTGCTGTCAGCCAATCCCTCTATGGAGATAATGCTCCGGCCGTGACACTCCACCGTCAGGGTCATGCAGGAAAGGACAGCCGTGCCGTCGAGCAGCACCGTGCAGGTCCCGCAGGCACCGTTGTCGCAGGTCACCTTCGTGCCGGTCAGCCCGAGCGTCTCTCGAAGTGTATGTGCCAGCGTGTGCGAGGTTTCCACCTGATGCGGCAGGCTGCCGATTTCAAGCTCAACCGGTCTGTCGTTGACGAGGAAACTGATACATTTCGCCTTACGGGCTTGCCTGGTTTTTTTCGCCGCCATACATTTCCCCTCACGCCTCGACACGAGCTGCGAATGTGTTACCGTTTACTGAATCCCACAAAATAGTATGGCACACTGCAACATAAGGTCAGCACTCCAAGTGCCAGATAAATGCCTTCGTATCCGAAGGTCTGGATACATCCTCCCAGCAGATACGCTCCCAGCCCGATTCCTCCATCAAGACAGGAAAAGAAGGTGGCAGTCACGGCACAGCTCCGGGACTGGGGTGAAAGCTGCATTGCCAAAGTCTGGAGACTCGGCACCGCCATGCCATAGCCGACGCCGATAACAGCGCCGGCTGCCAGGAGGCCGGCTGTTGTATGCAAATTACCCAGCATGAAAAAACCGGCTGCTACGAGAAAAATTGCCGGATAAATAGCAGCATTTGCACCGAAACGATCATATATCCGTCCGGTTGCAAGCCGCGAGGTAATCGATGAACAGGCCATCACCACGAAAAAATAATTCACCACCAGCGGCAAGTGCAGTTCCGTGGCATACACCGCAACAAAGGTCAGCACCCCGCCATAGGCAAAGGCAATTACCAGGGCGATCAGCGATGCCGGGATCGCCTTCACTTCGTACATGTCATGAAACGAAAAACTGCTTTGACTCTGTAATCCTTCATCCGGTCGTATCGTAATGATTCCGGCGATCAAAAGCCCCAGAAGACTTATTGCCGCACTGAAGATAAAAACTGCATTGTACCCATAGGAATCGGCAAGATTTAATCCTATGTAGGGGCCGACTGCACTGCCGGAGAGCACCATGGTCGTCAGATAGGCGAGCCCTTCACCCTTCCGGGCGTTGGAGACCAGACGACTCCCCATCGCGTAGATGCTGGTGTTGACCACGGCAAAACAGGCACCGCTGAGGAATCTGATCAGCATAACGCTGACCACCGTTGTTGCTGTGAGGTAGAGCAGGTTGGTGGCCATGAAGAGAAACCCGCTGGTAAGAAGAACCCTCCGGACGCCGAAGCGCGCCTCAAGCCGTGCGGTCTGGGCACGGAAAAGAACCGCAGCGACCAGAAATATCCCGTTAATCGCACCCGCCTGCTGCAGCGAACTGTGCAGTTCCTGCAGCAGGTACACCGGCAACACCGGCAGATAGAGAGCAAAGGGGATAAAGAGGAACAGAATCCCGAACATGGTGAGTACGAAAGATCTTGTCCAGAGGGCTTCTTTAACGGTCTCTGTCACCAAAGCGCTCACTATTTTTTAAAATCCGGTTTCCGCTTCTCGAGGAAGGCATACACCCCTTCCTTGGAGGCATCGATACAGGAGATGTCGCCACTCCCCTGGTAGTTAATCTCCAGGGCAGCTTCCAGAGAACTGGCGGCAGCGGCCTGATTGACCACCCGGGCGACAATTGACAGAGCCTCTTTGCTCAGGGGCATTTTGCCGGCAACCGGATTTTCGGGAACCGTGAACGCGGCTATCTGCACCGGGCTGTCGCTTATGCGCGGGACATTGCCAACCAGCTTGTTGACTTCGGCAATGGCGGCGTCGATCATTTCGATATAACCATTGGTGACCTGTTTGACGATACCGATCTCCTGAGCTTCTTTGACGGTCAGGCGTTTGGCTTCGCCGATCATTGCGTTGAAAATAGCAGACGCATGCGGCCATTTCCGATAGGGGATGACGGTGCCACCCATGCCGGGCAGAATGCCGAGAGTGATCTCGGGAAGCTGAAAGAAAGCGCCTGCGTCCGCTACCAGACTGTGGCATCTGAAGGCGACCTCAACTCCACCCCCCATGGCCAGACCGTTAACCGCGGCAACAACCGGTTTGTCCATCTGATCCATGAAGTGCAGAACTTCGGAGTTGCCCCGGGCCAGCTCTACTCCGGCTGTGTGGTTGTCGATAGTGGCGATGAAGCCGTTGATGTCGGCCCCGGCGCAGAAAGCTTTGGTGCCGTAGCCGGTGATGATGAAGCCTTTGATGGACGGGTCGCAGGTGCCCTTCTTAAGCTCCGACAAAATTTCGTTGCACGTGCCGCCGCTCAGAGAGTTTGCGGCCTGGGGACGACGGATGGTGATGATACGGACCCCCTCTTTGTCATCGACGAGGATGTCACGGGGGAAGTCCAGGTAGTCGGCGATCGGTTTTCTGGGCTGCGGAAAACCGGGGCGTTCTTTGGCAAAGGCAGCCATGATGCGCTCTACTTCACGCTCTCCCATCTCTTCCATGACATCAAAGACCCCTTTTTTGAAGCCAAGGGCGATCAGGCTGCCGAAGTTGAGGTCTTCCCGCGTACCAATTGTGCGGTCGGCTATGTCGAAGCATTGGGAGAAAACCAGTCCGATCATGCGGTCGCGAATCCACTCTTTAAGGTCTTCAGGCACGTCGATTTTGGTGCCCGGCTTGGCAACGTTCCATTTGTCTACCGACAGCAGGATCGGAGAGGGAGCGTAGCAGGCACGTTCGGCGGTGCGACGGTGCTGGGATTCATAGGTAATCGGATTACCTCCGGCCATATTGAGAACGAAGAATGGTCCGGCGCCGGCGAATTCTTCGCAGACGGCATCAATCTGGTAGGTGGTGGCGCGGTCTACCAGATAGGCGGCTTCGTTGGTCCAGTTTTCGAAGATACGGTTGAGCAGGAAGGAGAAGACGTTGTCTGTGACGACCGGTGCTTTGCCGGTGTTGGCAAAGAACCAGATCAGATAGTCCAGCAGCTCACGGCTGGCACCTTCCCAGTTGATGACTTCGACAGCCATGCTGCGCCAGGCCGGTGCAAAGAAGTGGGTGATGGTGGAGCGCTCCGGGTGCTTCATGCCGCTGAAAATCTGCTGAGCCGGGATGCCGCTGGTGTTTGAGGTGAGCACGCATTTCTCATCAACGACCTCTTCCAGGGCGGCAAAAATTTTCCGTTTCAGCGGCAGGCTTTCGGTAGCGGCTTCGATGACCAGCCCACAGCTCTTCAACTGGCTGTAGTCGGTGGTGTAGACGATGTTGCCGAGGATCTGGTCGGCCTGTTCCTGGGTCATCTTACGGCGGTCGAGCCCTTTCTGGGCGTATGACTGGAAGCGTTTCTCGGCTTTTTTCAACGGCTCTTCGGCGACATCCACAAGGTACAGTTTTTTGTCCGGAGCGCCGGTGCGCAGGTAGTAGGCGATGTCCGGCCCGATATGGCCGGCACCGATAACGGCCATTTCACCGGGAATGGGGCGGTCGGTCTGAACGAGGTAGGGGTTGAAGTAGGATGGGTACAGTTTCTTTTCTGACATAGTATTTCTCCGGATTGTTAGATTGTAATCGAGTTTTACCCGACTTTGATAACGATAGACGCGGCGGTGTCGCCGGCGGCGCAGCCGGAGAAGAGGAGATAACCGCCACCCTTACCGGCGACCTCTTCGATCCCTTCGATCATGAGCCTGGCGCCGGTCGGCCCCTGCGGGTGACCGTAGATGAGGGAAGAGCCGTAGTTGTTCATGCTGTTGACGTCGAGCCCCATTGTCTTCGCCATGGCGATGTCGTTGGCGGCAAAGGGGTTGTGCGTCTTGACGGCGGCGAGATCGCCGACTTTGATGCCGGCCCGGTCGAGCGCCATCTGGGCCGACGGGGCAACAGCGGCGGCCATGTAGGCTTTTTTGGTGCGGGCGTAACCAAAGGAGAGCAGCTGGACTTCGACGTTTTTGTCGGCGCTCAGTTCGCGGGCCTTGTCGCGGGTCGTGACGGATATGCCGGCGTTGCCGTCAGCCGGGAAGGTCTGGGCGCCGAAGGTGTGGACGCCATCGGGGAGAACCGGGCGGAGGGCCGCAAGTCCCTCTGCTGTCGTCGGCATGACCCCTTCGTCGGCCTCGACGGTGATGGTTTTCTTTTTGGAGAGCTGCACTTCGACCGGGAACATGTAGCGCTTCTGGAATTCACGGTCGTTGGCGAGAGCGTCCTGGTACTGGGCATAGCGCCTGATCGTCAGGGCGTCGCACTCTTCCCGGCTGATGCCGGCTTCTTTGCTGACGTTCTCGGCGGTCTGGATCATGGCCTGACCGGCCCAGGGATCTTTGTTGACGTTGTCCATGAACCAGTCTTCGGCAATCGGCTTGCCGCCCGGGCCGTTCGGGTTCGGCCAGACGGCGTGCGGACCGTTGGAACAGCGGTCGGCGAGCAGGCACCAGCTGTTTTCGAACATGCCGGTTTCGATCCCCTGCCCGGCCTGGTAGATTGAGAAGGCGGAGGTGGAGCAGGCCTGAGTAATCAGAACGCCGGGGGAATTCTCGG
>Ga0194059_1000084_pt1 | contig 46176 bp, 64 predicted proteins | sample SepL6211m_MetaG_FD_163426 | JGI IMG/M metagenome (GOLD analysis project Ga0194059, IMG submission 163426) | Anoxic zone freshwater microbial communities from boreal shield lake in IISD Experimental Lakes Area, Ontario, Canada - Sep2016-L626-11m | ecosystem: Environmental > Aquatic > Freshwater >...
TTTAATATCTTCATTCATGGAGTTCATCTGATCGTTGTATGCATTTTGTGCGTACCAACGATTCTGCGCCATCGGCAAAGACTGAATAACTGGCCCGCTCATGTCGCCGAGCATCTTTAGTCCGGTTGCGCTTTGAAGATCGGACGGAGGAGCAGGAAACGCAGCGGTCGGATCGCCTTTAGCATTCCATTGAACGTATGCAGACTGCCAAGCTTGAATCTTTGGAAGATCAAAAGAAAACTTTTTCTGCTCGGCTAATCCTGTTGCAAGCTGATTGGACGCAACTTGATTCTGAATGTCGTAATGTTCCTTACGCATTTGCTGATCAGCCAACTGCATGTTGACCTGATCAATCATCCGCTTCTGCGTCTGTGCGCGGTCGTACAGCGATGCGCCTAGCTGAAATGCTTCAAGAGATTGGTCGGCCATAAGATTAGAGTCCGTAGTTTGAGGAGCCGTACTCCCGGAATAGACTCGTAGAAAGCGGAGTAATATCCGATGTCGTTGGAGTCGGTGAATAGAGATTTGGATTAATCTCAGGATCGTTCTGAGGATTGTACGAGGAAGGTAGACTTGACGGTCCGCGCATTTGCCCCAATCCCTGCTGGAACAATGCCCCACCAACAGTTCCGGTAAAGTTTCCGATGGCGCTTCCGAATGCTTGATTCATTGCAGAAGGTTGAGCGGCAACCTGTGCAGCGGCCATATCCCTAGCGTATTGAGCTTGTTGTTGCTGCTGCATGAATCCAATCCGCTGATTTGGCGTGATGAACATGCTGCTCACCGAGAACGGTTGCGCCATGCCCATTGTGCGCTGTTGCTGGATGAAGTTCTGCGCTTGGTTAAGACCCTGATTCTGGATCTGCATTGATGTCAGCCCAAAGTCGCGAGCGGACAAGTTCCTGCCAACACCCGAACCAGCGCCAAATCCCCCACTAAGCGCACGCCCAGCGGAAGATCGTTGAAGCTGAGAAGCAACATCCTGCGAAACCTCGCCACGCAAAGCTGATCCGATATTCTTTCCAGCCTGCTGAATCAACTGATCGTAACCGGGAATCGCACGACGAAGCTGTGCCTCAAGAACGCCTTGCTCGGCAGCAGTCGTTTTGGTGGCCAACTCAGTTGCAGGCTCAAGCGATGCGATGTTCTGCTGAATCGCCTGCCGCTGCTCTCCCGCAAAATCAATCGGCTTTAGCTCTGGAACCTTGACTTTTTTAGCTCCAAACAAACCGCCAAGAATACCTCCCACTGACGACAAGCCAGATCCTCCGAGTACAGAACCCAGTCCTGCGGGTAATGATGGTAATGCCATAAATTATTCTTTTTGGTTCAGAACCATTGGGAGAATCCACCGCCGTTTAATCCGACGCCGACCATACGGATCGTTGCAACTGCGTCCCCAAGGTATTGCATCGTTTGCTCTTGAACAGCTTGAACTGCTTTTGCTTCGTAGGCCACTGCTTCCTGAATCAAATCGTTCTCCTCTTTACGAATCGCCATGACCATCAGCTTGATGGCGTCCGGCGAAGGCGGAATAAGGTAGTCATTGGCGCTTGTAGCGTTGATATGACGCATCTTCGCCATGACCGTCACCGGCTTGTCCTCGTCGTTGTTGCAACGATCCGTCAGGTAACTGCGGCGGTACTGCGGCAAAGTTTCATCAGGGTCGTAAACTGCCAGATCAAGTTCCAGCAACGTCGTTGCATTGTACTCGTACAAACGACTAGCAGTGTTCGTCGCATCGCGAATGACTCCGCTCAACGAGATAAACTTCTTGGTGGACTGAACGTACGGCAAAGCAAGCGTCAGCTTCTCTCCGTCAATCCACACGCCACCGGACTGAGTGCGAATCCAGTTTCCATTCTGATCGACTCCTTGGAGCGTGATGGTCTTGCCAACGTCAGAAGCGTCACCGGGATACACTCGCAGGTAACTATTTGTACCGCCGGACATGTCTCGGTAAGAGATGACGGTGCCACGATCTACAAGCTGCTTGCCGACGCATGCGCCATTTTCTCCTCCAAGAAGTCCGTATCCAGATTCTTGAAATTCAAACCATTGATTGCGAACCGTTCCGACTCCGCAGCAATCGGCCACAGACTCGATGGTTTCAATCTGACGCGGCCAAGTGATGCAACCGCCTACAGTGTGGATCGTGAAACGTCCGTACGCGCCAGCCCATAGACCCTTGTGTAGAAGCCTTCGACACGCTTGATTGATGTAATCATAAACGCGCTGATCATCGACACATGTGCCGATAACCCGAGCGATAGTCGAGCGAATGTCCTGAACGATGAGCTTCATTTGGTGTAGTAGACTCGGGATGTTCGCTTGATGAAGTAAACACCGTAGAAAGGAGGCAGATTGTTGTGGGCAACATCTCCTCCAGTTGATCCAGTGTCCTTGATCATGTTGTTCGGAATGTTTGCCTCGGGTCCGTAATAGAGAGTATTAAGCTGATCGCCGCCAGATGTGTCGTTCGAATCCCAAGTCATCGAATGTGTGTGCTTTGGCATTTCTGGAACCGTCAGCGTGTGCTTATCCTCTCCAACGATTGAAGTGGACGTCGCCTTACCCATAACAGCAACCGCACCACTCGCAACAAACGCTCCAACACCGACCGGAAACCGAGCCTCAAACTCAGTGTCAACTTCCCACATCGGTCCGGTTGTGTTTGTCGCCGTAGCCGTTCCGTCGCCGCCATCGTACGAAAGAAGATCCGTGGTCGTTCCAACAAAGATGCGACGATCATAACCACTCGCTGCAACTATGTTTTTACGAAGCCATAAGCTTTGATCGTAAATCCACCAATTCCCATCCTGATCGAGCCAAGGGAAAATCCGGTTGTTAATCGCCGGATACGTCGGTCCAAAATTGAAGAACGAGTTTCCAATCGTGCTGTTGAACGTAGCCTGAGTGCCGCCGATGATATCGTTGGCCAACTTCTGGTAAGATGCAGGGCAATAATTTGCCGGAAGACTTGGAGCTGTAAGCGTGATGAGAGTTAGGTTTGGCATACTATTCCGATGTGTAGAGGAACGGGTTTACGTCGCAACCTTCAAGAGTTTTGCATCCTTCGAACACGAGGCACTCTCCGACCGCAGGTTCCTGAACGTCGTAAGCGTGAACTCGAATGCTCTTGATGCGACAATATCCAGTAATCGTGAGGCTCATCTGAACCTCGTACATGTTTCTTGTCGGTGTGCTGATGCTCAAATTGCACGGGATATCCGAAGGAGTCGGCAATCGCATCTTCGGCCTGTACTGGGGCTGGAAATTGGACAGCGGACAAACAGGCTGACACTGCAATGTTGCCGCGCATTCAGTCCAATCCGCCCACTCAATCCAGCCGGGATACTGGTCTGGACGATACTCGATGTTGAACGAAACATCTCCGTCCAGCGAGTCGATGAAAATGTCGCCTGAATCAAGCCGCTTCAATCCAAACGGAAGCTCAAAATTGTAAGCGCGGGTTTGAACCAGCCACTGAATCTCCTTCTTACCGTCAGAAAGGTTGTTGTCAAACTTCTCAGTCTTGCTGATTTCCCAAATCTGAATGGTTCCATCAAGCCCACGAGCTATTGAGAAGCATCTGTCTCCATAAGCATTCTCGGTTTTGAGAACCTGCAACACGTCAAGTCCGGTCCAGATTCCAGCCCACGCAGGAGGAAACTTTTTCCGCAGCGACGTAATCAGATCAAAATCAAGAACGACCAACGACTTGTGGACGACGCCTTCGGCATTGTACCGAGGCTGAGACGTCATCAGCAATCGATTGTCGAACACGACAGCAGAACTGGCCCACAGCAGATCGGTCTGATCATTATCGATGATGTTCAGAACCTCGTTGCTGATCGGGGTATTTCCCCAATCGTTGAACGAACGTCTGGCGATAATGAATGAGCGAACACCATCGACTGCACGATAAAACACATCACCGTTGACCGTGATGGCTGAACGCGCACCCAACGCTCCACTAGTCAGCAAGCTAATGGTCTGAATCGGATAGTTCAGATTCTTCCAGACATCACGATCAACCGGAGCGTTTATGCTGAAAACGTATCGTGGCGTGAAGATGAGAAGCGGTCCTTGCCCCAGCGACGTATCTGGATTGCCGGGGACGGCCATTGTTGTGATGCCTCCTGAATCCGACGGAACCGCAAAGTCACCGCCTTCATTGAGGAAGGTGTTCTCGGTTTCCTTGAGAACACTGGCTCGTGTACCGTCTCCATAAACAATGTCGGTTGCTCGAAATGAGAATCCATTTGCAAGAGCGTACCAGATACGTCCGTTGACGTAGGCCATTACTCTGCCGCACTTGATTTCATCGATGGTTGCGCGACGCAGGTTTGATCCGTTGAAGATCAGCGGTGCGCTCTGCCCATCTTGAATGACGACGAAGTTCTCGGCTTGAACCATCCATCCGTCGAGTATGTTCGATGGATTCTCAAGATCGGGCGTAGCCGAAAGGTTCTGAACGCTGTTTTGAAGGCAGTCGTAAAGCCACACTTTACCACTGATCAGCATCAGGATGAACGTCGAGCCATTGTCTCCGATGTACGGAAGCGCACACTGGAACACGCCGGTCAGTCCGCCAGAGCTGTAGCACTCTTCTGAGTATCCATCAGCCGTGACGTTCGTTTGATCCGCAGTGACGAGCGTGTTATCGGCGGTAATCGAAAGGCACGTTTCGTAATCCTTTTGGATGAAACCCGGTCGAGGAGAAACAAAGCTTTGCCGGAAGCTGGCATTCACCGCAAACGCCACCTGATTCTTGTCCACTTCAGACGGCATAACACCTGAGTCAACGCCACCCTCAAAGGTGACAGACCCATCCGTGTACCGCCGTGGTGCGCGTTCGCTCATGGTTTAAGCCTGAATCCGCTGGACAGAGAATGAGGAGCCGGTTACGACGTTGACTCCAAATCCAGAAGTTTGAATCAATATGTCGTAGTAATCAGTAATTACAGTAGCTTGATCTATATAAGAAAGTGAAACTGGAATCAAACTTTGAGGAGAAGCGTTTGTAGCGTTGAACTCCTGAGTCTGCAAAATATTGGAACCGTTCTTACGCAAGAACACAATTACGCTTGCAGTACCAGTGCTTCCAAGCAAGTTGAACAATGCATCAATCTTGTAGTACCCAGTGAATGGAGCGGTAAATCGACCAGTCGCAGCAGTAAATCCAGACGCGGTATCTATTCCTGCCCAAGATCCAGAAGGAAAATCGCCAAGGCTGAATGGGTTTTTAGTTGTTGCCGCTGCAATCAGGTTGTTGCCAGTCAACCTCCGCGTAAACGTGACGTAGCTAAACGCTGCCCCGCTGGCTGTCGATGCAATGCTGATCGTGCCTGCACCCGGCGTAATCGTGATGTTTGAGCCTGCCGTCAGACTTGCCAGCGTGTATCCCGTTCCATTGCCAATGAGCAACTGTCCATTGGTTGGAATCGTGGCTACGTTTGTTCCACCTTTGGCAACCGGCAACGTGCCGCTGATGTCGCCCACAGGAACCGTTGCTGTAGTCGAAAGAAAACCTGATCCGGCTGACCCTTGAGTCTTAAGATAACCGGATGAAAACGAATTGAGGGAAGTCGCACTCGGAACCGAAGCATCTGGAATTCGTACGATGTACGTTGCTGCGGATGACGCGCCACCAGCGACGCCAGCAGGACCTTGTGGGCCAATTGCTCCTGCAAGCGTAATCAGTGAACCAGACGGAATAACCGTTGTCGGAATAGCATTTGGGATGCTTAAAAGTCCGGCGGCAGGGTTTTGAAGTGTCAGTCGAAGACCATCAACCGACAAAACCTGCATGTAGCCAAGACCTTGAACAGAGACAAAAAACTGGCCAGCAACCGATTCTGGAAGAAAGTCTGTTCCAACAACGTACGCAAAAATGCTCGATCCAAGTGCAGGCGTAACAAACGACGCGGTCGTGTACGAGAACGCGTTTACTCCGTTCGAGCCATTCGTTCCGTTAGTACCCGCTGCACCTTGAGGTCCGGGCGTGTTTACGACAATCGGATCGGAGTCGCAAGGTTGGCAACAGCCGGTTGAAGAAATAAGTTGCGACGGCATATTTTTCCTTTCGCAGAACCTCAAGTCCAACGACAACTAATGCAAGGCCAAACTATGGCAGAGCAAGTGTCAGAGCATCCATTGATCGACCACAAGTACGGGATTCGTTCGCCCGTCAAGATTCCAGACCTAGAACTGGAACTCTACGCATTCCGAAATCGGCTCCAACCGAATGAAGGAGGTCTAGGCACTTTTGATCATTTTCGTAACGCCACGAAAATGTTATGGCCGAAGATGAGTTGGAACCCGTGGCTCGAAGCACAAGTCGAAGGTCTTTGCGAACACGACTACGTCGGATGGGCTGGTTGCGGTGCGAGCGGAAAGACTTTCGGCGCGACGCTCTTTGCGACTGTTTGGTGGCTGGCAAACCCCTCCAAGACAACTGTTGTTCTCACGTCTACAACGGCAAAGATGATCCGAAAGCGTATGTGGGCAAATCTTCAGGATCTTGTTCGGAAATCACGCGGATTCCCCGGAAACATGGTCGATTCAAAGATGAGTCTTCAGGCTATCAAAGGCGACGACCGGCACTCGATTTCCGCTATTGCCGTCGCCGAGGGTAACACATCGAAGGCTGTGGCCAACATTCAGGGCATCCACGCCGAGCGTGTGATGGTTATTATCGACGAAGCTACGGATACGCCTGAAGCGGCTTTCGAAGCGTGTACGAACCTTTCTAAGGGTTGCCGCGAGTTCAAGATGCTCGTCATCGGCAATCCGGCTTCAAAGTACGATCCTCATGGACGCTTCTGCACACCGGCAAAGGGTTGGCGCAGCGTAACGATTGAAGACCAGCATTGGCTGACAGAACGCGGGATGTGCCGACGTTTTGACGGCATGAAGTCGCCCAACATCAGCGAGGGCAGGACAAAGTATCCGTACCTCATCACTCAGGATCAGGTGTTATCGGCAATGCGCCACGAGGGCGAACAGAGTCCTACGTTCTGGAAGTACACACGCGGATTCTGGTCGCCGGACGGCATGGTGAAGACGGTCTTGTCCGAATCGCTCATCGAGACGCACACACCTACAAAGAATTTGGTGTTTACCACCAATGTCCAAGTTGTTGCCGGTCTTGATCCGGGTTTTGGTGGCGACAGATGCGTCCTTCGCTTTGCCAAGGTTGGCACCGCAAACGACAAACTAAGCATACTTTTTCAGGACATTATCCAGATATCCCCTAATGCGCAGCTAACCGAGCCAGTTCATTACCAGATAGCCAATCGGGTTAAAGAAGAATGCAACAAGCGAGGTGTTCCGCCTGACAGGTTTGCTCTTGATTCAAGCGGTGAAGGTGGCGGGTTGGCCGACATTCTGACTCGCGAATGGGGTGTGGTTCATCGCGTCGAGTTCGGCGGTTCTCCGTCAACGATTCCCGTCAGCGACGAAGACAGTAGGCCATGCAATGAGGCTTACGATAGAAAGGTGACTGAGCTATGGTTCTCGATGCGCAAATGGGCTGTTGAGGAGCGTCTGGGAGGCATGGACATCGAGACTCTTCAAGAGTTCTGTGCGCGAATGTTCGATGATTCCAAGCGAAAGATATCGGTCGAATCAAAGACCGTTATGAAACAGAGAACCGGCAAATCGCCTGATTTAGCCGACGCTGCTGTAGTCTTGCTTGATCTAGTGCGCAAAACTGCGTCATTTGAGCCGCGAGCAACAAAAACTGACAAGGTGTGGGAAAAACTAGTCAGGGACGCTGACTCAATTTATTACGAAGGAGACGTATGAGTGGATACAAGGTGCTGAACGAACACATGGTGATTCCCGGTGGATGGAGCTATCGAGTTCCTGAAACCGGAATCGAAATCGCCGGAGGATCATGGCCGCAACTCCATGAGTTTATTCGTAACCATTACACGGCGAATGCGATTAAAATTCCCGCCAACCTTGACACTTTAATCACCGAATATGCGTGTCGTAACGGTGCCGATTGCTCTTACGACGAAGTTAATATCCCCAAGCCAGCAGGTTTGAAATCGCTTCAGCTCGGAGATGTTATCCGATTCAGCATGAGCCTTTTGCACGGGCTTACCGTTGGCGGCGGCAAGGTTGGTCAGGCGGAAGCAAATCGACGCGCAAACATTTGCTCAACTTGTTCATTCAATCGAAAGCCCCTTGGATGCACTGGTTGTAATGCTCGCGTCCTGAAGGATGCTGTTAAAACTTTTTCTCAACACGGTAGCACTCCAGTAGACGAAAGTCTGCAAAGCTGCGAGTTTTGCGGTTGCTTCATCAGGAGCATGGTTTGGTTTCCCATTGAAACCCTTCATAAATTCTCGGACGCTACAGAGAACGAAAACCTCCCGGCTCACTGCTGGAAAAAACGATCATGTACGGAAACCTAGCCCAACTACCGCTCGAAACCATTAACGAGGATGGCAAAGCCCCGGAAACTCGTATCGCCGACGCGGCATCCGCTCGCGAGATATTTCAGAAGCTAATCATGGCCGATGAGCTTCGCAATAGCACTCGCGCAAAGCTTCGCGGACTCGTTGATGGAAACCCTCCGTACAATCCAGCAGAACTGCGCCGTAATAACCAAGCGTTCCGCACCAACGTCAACTTCCGTGAATCGGAAGCGTTCCTCACGTTGGCCATGTCTTCCTTCTACGACGTGTTCGCCGAAGTGCCGACGTACGCAAATGTCCGTACTGCTTACGGTAATGACATGGATAAGCGGGAGGAATGGTCGAAGATCATCACCGAAGAGTTTGATCGTCTCCAGAAGCTCGACAAGGACTTCGACTACATCATGCAGCTCTCGCAGCGTGAGATGGTTCTCATTGGAGATGGTCCGCTCATCTTTGAGGACAACACCAACTGGCGCTGCAAAGCCATCATGGCGACGGACCTTCTCGTCCCCGATGGCACCAAGTCTAACGTCAGCGACTGGAAGGTAGCCTGCGTCCGTACTCGCATGGGCGTAGATGACCTGTTCGAGAAGATCCAAGATGAAGAGGCGGCAAAAGCTTCCGGCTGGGACGTGAGCTACGTTCGTCAGCGTATCCGCGCTGCGATGCCCGAACCGTATCGCTCAGGTGTGCAGTACGACTGGGAGTTTTTCCAGAAGCAGCTTCGCTCGAATGACATCACGTTCAGCGCACGTTCCGAGGTGGTCTTGATGTGCCACGTTTTCTACAAGGAATTCGATGGTCAGATCAGCCATGCCATCATCGATGAACGCGACAGCGAGAGCTTCATGTATCGCAAGCTTCGTCGGTTCAGCCGGTGGGAGCAGGTCATTCATCCGATGTATTACGACCGTGGCGACGGAGAGCATCACGGCGTAAAGGGTCTTGGCATTAAGATGCTTCAGGCGATGGAGCTGAAGAATCGTCTTCGTTGCTCCATGGTAGACAGCGCGTTTGCGCGGACTCAGATTCTGTTCCGACCCCTGAACGCGAACGCCCTAAGCAAGACCAGCGTCGTTCAACAAGGACCGTATGCGATACTTCCTCCAGACTACGAAGTCATCCAGCAGAACATTGCCGGTGTTCTGGACGCTCCTATGGCGGTCAACGCGGATCTTGAGAATGTTCTGCAAGGCAATCTCTCTCAGTATCGCCAATCGCTCAACAAGACTGGCAACCCGAGAACTGCCACCGAAATGCAGATCATTTCGTCGCAGCAATCGGCCATAGGTAAGACTCAGTTGAGTCGGTATTACAACCAGTTGGATTCTTTCTTTGAGGAGCGGTACAACCGTGCCTCAGATCCGAATCTCAATCCAATTACCAAGTCGGACAAGGACGCCATCGAGTTCCAGCGCCGATGCAAAGAGCGTGGTGTTCCGATTCAGGCGATGATGGACATCGACTACGTTGAGGCGACTCGTACGGTCGGCCAAGGTTCTCAGTTCGCGAAGCAGCAACTTCTTGGAACTCTTCTCCAGTTGTCCGGTTCCCTTCCAGAGGGCGGCAAAATTAACCTGCTCAAGGACTATATTGCCGCACAGGTTGGCCAACAGATGGTGGATCGTTACTTGCCCTCGCAGCTCCAATCTTCTCGCACTCAAGATCAGGCCGCTCTTGCTGTCTTGGAACACGCTTCTCTGCATCAGGGCAACATGCCAATCGTCACCGATACGCAGAATCAGATTATCCACATTGAGACTCACCTTGGCGCAGCGAATGAAGCAGCGTCCTCGCTTCAAGGTGGCGGTAACCCAGAGGAAATCATGCTCTTCATGCAGGGTATTGGTCAGCATGTTCAGCAGCACATCCAGCGGCTCGCAACCGATCCGTCGCGCAAGCAGCAGGTCGATGCGTACGTCCAGCAGCTTGGAATGCTTGGTGAGACTATCAAGCAGCTTGGCCAGATGCTTCAAGAACAGCAGCAGGCAATGGCGCAGCAGCAGCAAGCTCAGGCAATTCAGCAAGGCTCTGATCCTCGTACCGCCGTGATGAACGCGGAGGTTCAATCGAAAATCGCTCGCCAGAACGCCGAGACTATGGCCAACATCCAGCGTCAGAACACGAAGGCGATGGCAGATTTGTCACGCCGGAATGCGAAGACAACCGCTGATATTCAGCGTGCGAATGCAACTGCGGAATCCAACTTGTCGCGTCAGGGATGAAAAATATTCACTTCGTACACGGTCTTCACGATGACGGTTTCAATATCTGTGAACGTGTAGCAATCGCTTCAGCTTGGATGAACAATCCCGACTGGAGCGTTTTTTTGTGGAGTCCTGAAGAGCCAACCGGCGAGCAATGGGAAAAACTGAAGGCAAAGGTTCCGGTTCGCGTGATGCCGATTGGGAACCCTAAAACGTGGAATGGGAGCAATATCCCAAAGCATCAGCATCGTGCTGATCTGATTCGCCACACGGTTCTTTACGCGATGGGCGGTGTTTACGCTGACACTGACACTATCACGGTTGCTCCATTTCCCGAAGATTGGCTGAACCACGACACGGTCATTGGCCGCGAATTCTGCGATAACGATCCGACGATTGGCCTTTGCAACGCGGTCATGTTCTCGCAGATGCACAGCCGATTCCAATGGAAGTGGCTTCAAAAATGGCAGGAGTTTGACGGAGGGGGATGGAATGAAATTTCTGTCCAATATCCGCTCAAGATTCATCAGGAAAATCCCGGCCTAGCCAAGTCTGTTGACTTTGAAATGCTTGGATTTATGCACTGCGGTTCCGAGAAGTATTGGGAAGGAATCCATTCGCTCGACGGATGCGTCATTGCCCATTTATGGCGTACTTATCACGACGAGAAAATGCGCGCACTCACTGAGGAACAGATTCTAAAACGCGAAAACACCTATTGCCTTCATGCTTCAAAATATCTTTGATCGAATCTACCTGACAGACGAGTGGAGCGGTGGCTCAGGACCGGGTTCAAACGCTCAAAACGCCGCAAAATACATCAAGTTCCTCAACTCGTTCATCCGAGAAAACAAGATCAAGTCCATTTTGGATGTCGGATGTGGAGATTGGCAGTTGATGTCGATGATCGATCTGTCTGGGATTAGATACAAAGGCATCGATATCAGCCCCGTTGCCACTGCATTCGCGAAGTCAAAGGCTCCGCTCGGAACCGATATCAGCGCCGGAAACATCGAAGACATCCACGAATCATTTGACCTAGTTCACATCAAGGATGTTCTCCAGCATTTGGAGTTTTCGGAGTGCAGAAGGATTCTGGAAATCATTTCTACTCGCCACAAGTCAGCACTTGTCGTGAACGAGCATCCGGCGGTATCGCATGACATCAAGAATGGTCAGTATCGACCGTTGAGCATTGTCGCTGAACCTCTTTACTGTCCGCGTTCCACGGTCATAAAAGTCTTTACTGGCCCAATGTTCAAAAAATCAGTCACCTACATTCACCCAAAATGAACGATCAATACGACTTGTTGAAGCAGTTTATCTCCGATCAATTTCCAAAAATGGGCGGCTGGTGCGACGCCGAAAAAGGATTCCAGATTGGAAAGCTTGTCCTCGATTCGAAGCCTCAGAAAATTGCTGAAGTAGGCGTTTTCGAGGGCAAATCCACTCTCGCGCTTGCCAAGGCTTGCAAGATGAATGGCAGCGGAACCGTTTACGCTATCGATTCTTGGAAGAAAGAGGACTGCATCGACGATGAGGTGGCAGCTAACCAAGAGTGGTGGTCAACTCTCGATCTGGACGGTCATTATGAGGCTTTCGTAGGCCATACTGTCCGTGCGCAGGTCGTTAAGAATATTCAGTTCTGCCGCATGTCTTCGTGGGACGCATCGCGATTCCTGCCAGACATGGACATGGTTCACATTGATGCCAACCACGCTGAATGGCCGTCTACGAGCGACGTTGTCAACTGGCTTCCGAAGCTGAAGGTTGGCGGTTACCTCGTGATGGATGACGTAAACTGGGAATCCACTCAGACCGCGATTCGTTTTGCCGAAAAATACTGCACGTTGATTCAGCGGTACGACCTCAAGGAAAGCGTGTTTTCAATCTATCAGAAGACTAAAAAATGATTCCAATTGTCATCACTCAGCGCGGATCTAAGCGGATTGATTTTGTCACCGAGAGTCTTAAAAAAGCTGGAATCGAACGGTTCAGGTTTTTCTATGGTCTAAACGGCGCAAAGTCTGGGCTTGTCGCAACCATCAGGTATGGAGAAGACAACCCTCAGAACCCCGAGTCAATTGGTCCGAAGCATATCGGATGCACAATGTCGCATATCATGCTTTGGACGGCGCTTGAGATGGACGAAAGCGGTGCTGACTACTGGATGATTTTTGAGGACGACATTGTTCTTCGAGATGGATGGCGCGAAAAGGTTGAGCAAGCTTTGCGAGATGTTCCCAATGATTGGGACATTCTTTTTGCTGGATCATGCTGCACAAACGGAAGGGTTGAAGAAAAAATCGCTGAAAATCTTTTTCGCTGCCATCCGCTTTGTACTCACGCCTATCTCGTTCGAAGAAAAGCGTTGAAACCGCTTCTCGAAACAAACACGGAGATTTACGCTCCGATTGATCTACAAATTTACTTCAAAACACGGCATCTTTTGAACTCTTACTCCATCCTTCCAAGGGTGGCCGACCAGTTCGAAACCGAGATTCCAGATTGATTTGCGCATCCATAATGAAAGACATAATCCGAAGCCTTTCCCTTAAAGCTCTCAAACGATTTGCAACGGGCGGCGATGGTCCTGCCGATCTTCTTCAGGAAATCGAAGACCTTCGCAAAACGCTTGAGATTCGAACCAAAGAACACGACGAGCATCTGACCGAGGTCCGCGAGGAGCGCGATCATTGGCTCGCTCTCTACGATGAAATCAAATTCGCAGCCGAGTTTCTAATGAGCTACGCAAAAAACGACGTCCCCAAACTGTGCGAACAAACTGATTGGGAGACTGGCAAGATCGTCCTTCCGCAGGAAACCGGGACGTACTACTTCAATCCAGCGATTATGCAGGAGCCGGATGGCAAGATCCTGCTCTTCGCACGTCGCTGCCGTAACAAGCGCGAGAAGGATGAGGATGTCTACGTCGAGAAGAACGACATCGTTGTCTTCGAACTGAGTAAAGATTTACGAGCCACAAAGAAGGCTCTGATCCAGCTCACCTCCCATTACCCTCTCGAACAATTTGAAGACCCTCGCGTCATCAAGTTCGGCGACAAGTACGGCGTCAGTTGCGCCACGTTCATACCGTTCAAGTCATACGCGCATCAGGGCATGTTCCTTCTGGACAAGCAGTTTTTGAACGTAGGCCGCTTCGATACGATCTACGGCAACAACTACGCGCAGGCCATGATCAATGATGGCCATGAGAAGAACTGGCTCTACTTCGTCCACGATAATGCGCCGCACATGGTGTATTCGGCCAACCCTCATGTCGTTGTGCGCCTTAATGGGCGTTTAGAAAAGGAGCAGGAGTACGTCACCGACGAGTTCAATCCGCTATGGAAGTTTGGAGAGGTGCGCGGAGGATCGAATCCTATTCTTGCCGACGGTCTGTATTGGACTTTCTTCCATAGCTCTCTCCCTTGGATCAACAAGAAGCGCCGTTACTACATGGGTGCGTACGCTTTCGAAACCAAGGCTCCATTCCGCATCGTTCGAATGACAACGCTGCCGATCCTGAGTGGCACGAACCAGCAGGACTGGTGGCCGGGATTACCTGCGGTCGTATTCCCGTGCGGCGCATTCTTTGACAGCGCAAAGAATCAATTCGTCGTTTCGTACGGCATCAACGATGTTGATTGCGGCTACATCAAACTTCCGTTGGCCGACATGCTGGAGGTGACGAAGGTGATTCGACCCAAGCGCGATGTTGTCAACAAAGAGAAGCCGATGAGGCTAGACGACGTTCTCGATCCAATTCCCGAAAGACACAAACTCAAACGAAACAAGAAATCAAAGTATGATCAACTGGCTAAGAGGCTCGACGAAGAACCGCAAGGAGACAGCAAAGAACCTGATGCAGTTGCCTGAGGTAGACATTCTCGAATGGACAACTTCGGGGCAAACAGCAGAACTTGCAGTTATTCTGCAAAATCCGCTTCTTCGGATGGCTTTACGCATCGTCGCAGAGTCGATGCCAATTCCAATGCCATCCAACGGAACCAAGGAATCTGACATTGTTTTCGCTGCCGGTGTAACCGCTGGCTACGCGCATTGTCTTGAAAACCTGCGAAAACTTGCAGTAACCGACACAACGAGAGAACCTGAAGCAACATTCGAAAAACAATATTAATTTATGGAAGAACCACTCAACTCCCCCGTAATTCACTCCGCGCAACCGCCTGACTTTGGCAACTCGTTCATCGACGCGTTCAAGGCAAACACTCTTGATGACGCCGCATCGGCTGATGAGTCGGCCAATTCTGCCTCTCAGGTAACTGAAGAGCCTAAGCAGAAGAAGTCATCGACGCCAAAGTCTGAGTCGAATGCCAAACTCAGTAGGTCTGAGATGGATATCGAGCAGATGTTCACTTCAAAGCAGAAGGCTCCAGCTACCGAGGATTCCTCGGCTACTGATGACTCTGGCATCCCTGAGTCCATCAAGTCTACGAAGGCCGCTGACGCTTTCCGCAAGATCAAGGAAGAGAAGGCACAGCTCGCAAAACAATTGGACGAGTTTAAGGCTGGCAAGGTTGCCAATCCCAATGCCGAAGCGCAGTTCAAGACGTTGCAAGAGGAACGTGACGCGCTTTCTGAGCGTGTTCGCTTGCTTGATATCGAGCGTCATCCTGAGTTCGTTAAGAAATACGAAGGCAAGATTACCGGCGTGTTCGAGTCGATGAAGTCTGTCGTCGGCACTGATGGCGATAGGCTCGTTGGCCTGCTCAAGTCACCTGAAAACGACTACCGGAACTCGCAGATCGACGACATTGTCGAAGGTCTTTCGCCCTCTAAAAAGGCGAAACTTGGCGCTCTTATCGTCAAGTACGACGAAATTAACGGCGAAAAGTCTGCCGAGATGTCCGAAGCAAAGGCTGACTACGACTCGATCATCTCGAAGTATCAGCAGGAGAACGAGCAAGGCACTCGCGCTGCATTGGAGTCGGCCAATAAAACTTGGACAAAGGTCAGCGAGAATGCCCGTGCGCTTGAAATCTTTGAGCCGCGTGAAAACGACGAGGAATGGAACACGGAGCTGAATGGCCGACTTAACCTCGCCCAACAGATCTTCAATGGCGAGAACAGCGAAGAAGACCTCGCCAAGGCCGCCCTGTGGGCCGCTGCCGCGCCAAAATACCGTGAGCTTCTCTATTCTCAGGTGGAGATAAACAAGCGCCTCAAAGCCGAACTGGCGAAGTATCGTGGAAGCGAACCCGGTGTAAGCTCGAAAGCGACGAATCCCGGCTTCAAGTCGGCGAATACTAACTCTGCCAAGAGCGAGGACTTTGTTGCCAACGTGATGAAGTCGTTAGGACGCTAACCTTACGCGTAGAAACAATTATCCCCCGATGGTTTTTATTACCGCCGGGGGATTTTCGTTTGAATCACTTACGATACGGTCCGCTGCCACTTGGAACCGGCTTTGGACTTGGTTTAACCGGAGGCTTTGGAGGCGGCGACTGTTTGTAAGGTCCGCTTCCACCACCGACGGCGGGTGAACCTTTATACGGTGCGTTATTGCTCATTTGTCCTTTGGTAGTGCATACCAGCCTTCGTGGATGATGATGCGGTTATTACTACGCACCGATTTGCCGTTGGCGTCAACCACCCAAACCTTAGCCTTAACGCTCTCAGCGAGGCGCACAGGCTCACCGTGGGGGACGTAAATCACCCGGCTCGCGCAGCTCACGCTCATGCTCATCAATGCGAGCAAGCAGATCGCGCTTAAGATCGGGTTGTTTTTTCGCATCTTCGCTTGTGACATCCTGCTTCGTCAGCGCGTGAAGCCAGATAACCAGCTTCATCACCAAGTCGGCCAAGAAGTTCATTCAGTTTTGGCAACCTCGGGCGCAGTCTTTGCGGCCTTCTTGTTGTTGTAAACAGACCAGCCAACGCCAGCGATGCTTACGACAGCGCCTACGAGTTCAGCGAGCTGATCAGCACTGGCCAACCCTTTGGCAACGAGAAAACCACCGGCAGCGGTCAAGATGTGGCGGAGAAGAGAAGAGAGATTGGAGTTCATTTTTCTGTTTTTAGTTTGCGATACAGTTCGACTGCTTTGACTGCGCAAGTGAGAAGCGCGGCGAGTGCGCCAAGTCCCAACGATACAGTCTTGAGATGAGGATCGGATAAAACCGCGTTCCCGAGAATACCGATGATCGGACCACCGACACCTATTGAAATGTCTCTAAAGAAGGTGTGGTGGTCCGTCATCGTGATGGTTAGTTAGCGGCTGGAACCTGCGATTTGGCGGCTTCGAGAATGATTTCGGCCAGAGGTACTCCGACCTTTGCATTCTGGAAACCGCCAGCCTTGATGGCGATATCGATGAGTTGCAGCAGGGTGTTCGCTTGTTCGACGGTCAGTTCAATTTTAATCATGCCGCCGGAGCATCGGTGACAGTTTCGACGGGTGCAACCAAAACCGGCGGAATCGGAGGCGGCACCGGCACCCACGGCAACGGCGGAGCAATCACCGGAGGATTGATCTGATCGTTGATCTGCTGCGTCACGTTCGCTTCGATAGCGGTCTTATCGACACCGTTCTCGTAGCACCAGTTCAAGACCTGTTCCTGCGTCAGGTCTTCGTAAGGCGTGAACTCACCAGACGGCGGAGCGAACGAGCATGAGCCGTAGCAAGTGCCGCTGTAGGTTTCGTCGGTGCCGTTGCATCGCCAGTCGGCGGTGATTACGACATCGGTGAGTGAGCCTTCGGTGGGCTTAACAAGAAGGCGTTCGATGATCCAGAGGATGGTCATATTATTAGGCGATTTTGATTGTTCCAGCGTCATTGTACAATGTGCCAGAAGCAAGACCGGCAGATGATGTCGGAATGTTTGATATAATCACACGGGTTGTGGTAGTTGCGTGATTCCAGAGTATTTGAAAACCGTTTGAGGCTCCGGTAACTTGAGCCGTGAAAACGTTTCTATCAGCACCAGATGCAACAGCAAACTGACCTCGGAATGATCCGCTTGTAGTCCCCACCAGCAAATTCCCACTCGCATCGAGGGTCATTGCTTGGGTGAGAGACACACTGTCACCGGCACTTCCAGCACCGGCAGTAGAAGTGAACCATTTGTATGCTCCATTGGCAGCATCAAGCAGGTAGTTCAACGCATATCCAGAGGCAATTTTCTTGCTACCAGCAAGAGCATAGTAGTTGGCACCTAGATAAATGCCATTTGATGTATCGTTGAAAAGGCTTCCACCGTTAGGAAGCATAACGAATTTGTATCCTGCACTCCAAGTGTTAGGCGTAACCCCCACGCCGACGTTGCCGCCAGTGGGTTGTAGAACGAGCGGAAACTGAACGCTGTTTGCAGCATTCGCAGCTTGAAGATTGAACTGGTACGGAGCAGAAGCCGATTGTTGTCCAAGCAAAGCGGCACCAAGCCCAGTTATCTGGCCAAAGCAGAACGTAGCATTTGTCCGATTGATCGTATCGTTAGCTGTCTTGAAAACATCCAGCGCGGCGACAGGAGCGTTGAACAACCCCAACCCCGTAGAGTTCAGGGTCATGGCGGTGGTGCCAGCTACGGACCATGTGGCGGTACCATCGGAAGCGATTCGATAGCGTTCAGCGGTTGCCACTCCGTTTGCGGCAACACCAAACACCATTGCGCTGGCGTAATTACCGTCCGTAGCGTTTTCCTTGATTGTTTTAATGTATCCCGCACGGCCAATCACCGTGCTTGGAGCTTGGAAAACATAACCCATGCTCAATCCGCCGCCGTTATTAATAGCAAGAGGAGATGTATCAATCACAGCCAGCGATTGAATGTCTGTTCCAGTTCCAATCGCACTGCGAACATCAAGTCTTGAACCAGCAATCGGACTCGCCGTACCAACACCAACCCGATGATTCGTCGAATCAACCTTCAGCGTACTCGTGTCCACCGTCAGTGCGCCGGTGATGGTGGCGGAGCCAGCGGTAACGAGTCCGGCAACGGTCAGCGCATCAGTTGTCTTGTCGAACACCAGACCGGCATCGCCTGCCAGATTCGTTCCGCCATCATTGAAGATGACCTGAGTCGTTGCGCCGGGAAGGGCGACACCACCGCCAAGAGCGGTGTATATCTCAGTGAAGTTCTGGTTGGTATAATCGAACGAGGTCCGCAGCGGCGTCCCCGTTCCGTCGTTCGGCGATGCGCCGATATTGATGGTTTGCTTTGACATATATGACTAAATGAATGTTTCGTTGACCTACAGAAATTCGGTCATGTCCGCCGTGATGCTCGTCACGTCCGCGCTTATCACCGTGTTATCCGCCGTGATATCCGCCGTTCCGCCAAGCGTCGCCGCTTCCCAGAGTAGGCCAATCTCCAGCAGAATACGTTCACGCGGACTCATGCACGAAGCTCCCTGAGCCTCCGCAATTAGTGTGGCCGCATCGGCGCAAGAAATAATTGGCATATTAGTTGGCGATGATCTTAAACCAAGCGACTCCGTTGGACATCACAACTACCCCATTCCATTGCGGAGATAGCGTGTGAGTCGCCGAGCCATCAATCGTCTCCGCCGCATATCCATCAACAATGACCGCATTCGCACCGGAATTGATGCGCTTAAAAGCATAGATACGACCCGGAACAAGTGCCGCCGGGGGAAGCAACATCGTAATCGCTCCCGCCGTGGCATCGCAGATGATCATGTAATCACCGCTCACCACGCTGCCGCTCGTCGTCACCGACCGATACGCACCGCGTGTCGCGCCGCCGCCCTGAAGATACGTCGCAATGCGGTTCTCCAGCGCCAACTTGGCCAACTCAACCTCCCACGGTGAGCGACATCCCAGCGACGCCGCCTCGTTGATGAGCGTTGCCGCCTCGTCGCATGTGATGTTTGGCATATCGTTTTAGAGTGAGTTATTAGGACATCGGACCAGCGCCGCGCTGCATCACTTCGGCGATAAAACCCTGCTTACCGCCGCCCATTTGGCCGCCATGACCGCTTTCATCCTCGGAAGCATTCTCCGCATGATCCTCGGCCATCTTCTTGCCCTTGGATTTCTTCTCGTATCCGGCGATAGGCATGCCATCAATCTCGATAACCTCGGCCTTGCCATTCTTACCAAGAAGGATCGTCGCCATAGTCTGGAACGCTTCGCCTTCAGCGAGATTTTCAGGAACTTCGACGCCTTTAGGGAGAGTAAAACTCGGCATACGGGGAGCATTACTCCATGTATTGGGATGTCAACGCCTATCCGAGTAGCAGGCAATAAAAAACCCGCCACCAACTTTTCGGGAAGGTGACGGGGTGCCTCACAACGAGGCGTTTTACAAGCATTTAACCCACTGATCCAACGCGGCAACAATTGTCGCGTCACTGACATCCTGCAACAGGAATTTTAGCGCCTTTGGAAATATTCTCGAACGCGGTTAGAGGCTGAAGATTCGTCCAGTGGCAAAGCCGCTTAATTTCCTCCACAGACTTTGATGAAATCAGAGGAATGATGTGGTCGATGTGCCAATGCTTTCCGTAGTTCTGCCAAGTCATTCCATCTCTGAACTTCGACTCAAGATGCTTACGAAGGTCATCTTTCGAACATCCGATGATTTCAAAGCTGCTCATCTCACCTTTCTGGCCAGCGTCAAGATACCGGCGTATTGAGCGGCGCATAGAGTTGGCCATTCGAACGAGCGGATTATTGGCGCGACGTTTTGCTAACGACTTAGCGATTTTATCTCGGTTTTCAACTCCGTACTTCTGTTTGATCAACTTGATTTTCTCGGTGTTTTTTGCGCGGTAGAGTTTTCTTCTTTCAAAGATCGCAGCAGCGTTTTTGAGTCGGTACTCGCGTTGTACTTGCGAATACTCCAATTTCCTTGATTTGTATCGATTCTTCAACCTCTCGTTGTTTTTCTCACGATTCGAATCAAAAACATCCTGCGTAACCCAGTATTGAAACGGGCTTCCATCTGGATTCTTTCCGCAAAAACCCCAGAAAATCATCCCGTCTTCTCGCTTAGTTCCTCTTGATAAGTGCATAAAAATCCCGCCACAGCGTAAACCGTGACGGGATTTGCGTCAATCACCTAAACTCGAATTACGAGCAGATGATCGTGGTCAACGCACCAGTGCAGCGCCTAAAGATAATAGTCATTCCTTGGTTAACGAAGATCGGCTCCGGCGCGTGAATGAACTCAGCATAATGCTGACCCTTCTTGTCCAGAGGATCGGGGCAATCAGTGTCGAGCTTGTAGGCACCAGTCACCCACTGCCACTCGCCCATGTAGTTGGTCGGCATCCACGCCAAATCGCCAACGCGGTTCACAGGACGCACGATGTGCGACTTGAACACATATGGAGTCACGATGAACGCAGCCTCGTACGCGGCGGTGGTCCAGCTAGAATTGACGCTGAACACAGTACCCTTCGTACCGGAGGTGCTGGTGAACGGCTGAACCAGCGTGTACTTGCCGCCAGCGTAGCTGTACCGAGGAGGGAACAAATTCGGCACATGCCGGAAGTTCTTGATAACCCGGTTCGCGCCGATTCGCTTGAGCAACTGCGCACCCTCGCCAGTACCCATATCCGCGAAACGCTGATCGTCGCGGAACGCGGGGTTGTTCTGAGCGATACGCTGAGAAGCCTCCAAGCCGATGTACAACGGGAACACCGGGCCGTCGCTGCTGTAGGTGATGAAGCCAGAGCTGTCAGGATTCGTTGCACCGTTACGGATCAACGTAGCAGCAGCGACATCCAGCATCTCCTGAGTCAACTCAGAGGTGGACTGATTGAGCGCCTGACCAACAGAGCCAGTCTGAATCCACGGCAACTCATTCACGCCAGAGGGAATCGTCTCGACCTGAGTGAAAGACGAGTCGGCCACTGCCTTGATGGCATACTTGGCGAACATATTCTGATAGCGAGTCTCCCAAGAACGCTGCGCACGGATGGACAGCTTCTCCAAGTACACGCGCAAGAACGCCTCGACGCGATGATCAAAGGTCAGATCATCCTTACAGAGCAACGGGCCTTTCAGCGCGAAACGCTCAGGACTCCAAGTAACGGCATTATAGCCGACCGGAACGTCGTTGTAGGTGACATCGCAAGCGCCAGAATTGGAACCACTGGCGAGCGTGATGGCCGACCATTCCTCAGCCGCAGTCGGCTCGATGGAAGTGGTGGTGAACGAGGTCTGGGTCAAACCCGTACCTTGAGGATACTCGCCGCGCTCAATCATATTGAGCCACATCGAGCGATACGAGGCGCGTTTATAGACGTCCTGCGCGAGCGACTCAGTCGCTACGGCGAAGGCGTTAAAGACATTAGTACAAGCCATGAGATGAAAAATTAAACCGACGTTATCTGCATTTGGTAGGCCATTCTATCCATGCCACACGACGTGGATTCGTGGCCTACGCGCTGACCGATGCGGAGCGTCATTGCCGCTTAGACAGTTTTGCGATGGCTGACCAAGCCTCCGCCTTGCTTAGGGTCGATAAATCGGACTGACGCATAATTGTGTCACTGGAGTCAATTAGAATATAGTTACCTCGTCCGTTAGCTCGCTCTGATCCGCCATGTACGTTTTGAATCCCTTGATGAGCGTTCCGATCCTGTGCGGCTGGATGATATGTTCCTTCGCGATGAATCCTCTGAAGGTATACGGACCGGGGAATTGTCCGGTCATCAACGCATAGTAATCTACGCCCAGTGTTTTGACGCCCTTGCGAGAATCGACCAGCAGTTTGCCAGTCTCGTACTTGGTCGTCTTCACATCGATGCGAATGCCCGGTGGAATGGGCGGGATAATCGCGTCGTAGAGCGGGTGCGGAGGCTCGCGGTCCGTATCAATGTCGGGATAGACATTAAATAGCTTACAGAATGCTATCTCGCCGCATACGCCCTCCAGATCCACCGTCGCAGGGTCATCCGCGCTAATCTTTAAGTTCGTCACGTTGAAATGACGATTATTGCCGTTGCGATTCTTGGCTACGAAGTGGGCCAACTTCCTCTCAGCTTGATTGAGAGAAATAACTTGACCAATTTTAATTTTACTTAACATGGTCAAAAAGACGGAAAATTTTTGAGGGGGGTATCGTAAACGAAGCCCACCCCAAAAGGGGTCCGGCCCAGTCGCCGTCAATCTTGACTAATCCTATAGGAAAACAATCCTTTTGTCCCATTAGATTATCTAATCCTGAATATTAGTTCCACACCGTTGTACAATGGGTGTTATATTCACTTCAAACCGGATTGCTCACAACAACCTCAGCGAACCGATCCGGCATCGAACCCAGCAAGTTAATGCTGACCGAGGTCGCCTCGCCAGCTTCTGACCAGCCAAACACAAGCGCAGATCGCTTCGCAACGGAGCCTAGTATCGATTCCCTGACCGATTCATCTTTGATACCGTCCAACGAATAACCGTCGACTCTTTCAAGCGTTGCAGCTGCATCGGCGGCGAGCTTAGAACGGACTAGAATGGAGAGGCTTTCGATGGAAATTTCCTTTCTAGGGGAAATTGCCCTCGCCTCTCGCTTTACTTTCGTAATCCCTTCGATACTGGCCTTGTTCGTCAACGTCGCCTTGTTCAGTTGCAAATCGTTTGCAATTGCGTCCCAGCTTTGCCCCGCAAAGTAAAGGGCCTTCGCCTTTTCCCAAGCTTGTTTTCCAATCCTCATTTCCCATCACCTTAGCCTGTCGTCGTGAATCGTTCAACGTCGCCCTGTAGCCCATTCTGAAATTTATTTCCCCTCGTTTTCCCCAATGAATCCGCCCCTTTTGCCCCTCTCTCAAAATTAATTTGTTTTTTTCTTTGACTCCTTCCGCTCCGTCGCCTAGTCTTTACCCATGAAAGAAAAGCAAGCCGTTCGGCAAGTCCTGATCCAAGCGGAAAGCGCGGCGAAAGCCGGTGACTTGAAGCAAGTCGAGAAGCTTTTGAAGCAAGCCCACGCTATTCGATCCAAGGCCGGTTTGCCTAAGCTTTCCGATATCGGCCTGTCGTTCGAATACTTTTGAACCCATGAAACGAATCACCTTCAAACGCCTTGCCGTTGCAGCCCTAATAATCTGCGCCGTCCTAATCCAAGCCTATCTCGAAACGTCACTCGGTTTCACTCCAAACCACTAAACAAATCCCATGAATTATCCCGAAACTATCCCCACCGCATTCGCCTCCGATTCAACCTTGGAACGTGCCTATCGAATAGGTTGGAACCATGGCCACGGAATCGCCTGTCACAATGTCCCGTCAATCGGCGACGCTATCGACCGCTCCATGGATTGGATCGGCTTAGGAAAGGTTGTCACCATCGACAATATTGCAGAGTATCACGAATTGCTTTGCTTTGCTGCGGAAACCAATTCCCGTGACTTTTCACCGTTCGAATTTATTGCCCATGAATTCAACGAATCGGAGGATTCTGAATCCCTTTGGGAGGCATTCGAATCAGGGATTGCCGATTCAATCCGCCATGATTTGGAGTTCTATTCGTACGTTGAATTGGTCTGAATCCTGAACCACTGGTTTTCTGAAATGGAAACCAGAATTCAGTATTCAAATCCAAATCAAATCAAATCCCATGAAAGTCCTAGAATTTATCCGCCTCCGTTCCTTTGAAGATCCTTTCGTCATGGATGGCGAAAAATGGCAATTCGTCACCGTCAAACGCGAAGATGGCCACGAAGATATCGGCGTCTATCGCTTTGCAACGGACCTTTGCCATGACTATGCAGATTTCCGAAAGCTATTTAATCTCGCCTGATTCCCATGACTACAAATCAAATCAAACACAGCGTTAATCTGTCGAATGCTGGCAGAGTGAAAGGCATCACCGTCACCGATAGTCAGAAACTAGAACTCCGCGAAGCTGGCTACGTAGTCTCAGGCTCAACCGTTTACGGTCCTGCATGGCGGGGTGAGCGGGCCATTGTCTATCCGTCAAAGCCGTTAATTGAAGGCGATTACGAGGCAGCAATTCTAGCTCGTCAAAACTATTCGGGAGTCTGACTCCCCGCGCCAGTCCATTCGAAAGAGTGGATTGTAGCGGTGAATCAATCCCGATTCCCGATTCAATAAATCCAAATCCCATGCAATCAATCCAAACAAAATTCCTCTCCGTCACCGACACTCGCGGCTCCCGCATCAAAGCAAAGTGCGCTCGCGGTTCAATCACCATTCCACTGGACTACGGTTTGAGCGGTGAAGCGGTTCACCGTGCGGCGGTGATGGCCTTAGTTCTCCGTTTTATTGACGAAGATTCGGCCAAAGGCACGCCCCGCGAAACTAATTTTTGGAACCGCGCTTTTGTCTCCGGTTCGCTCCCTGACGGTTCGATGGCGCATATTTTCCTAAGCTGACCGTTGACCTATCCTCCGCGCCTTATTCGAAAAAGTAGGGCGACAGGGTAGGCCACAAGTCCTTCTCAAATAATCCAATGAAAACAGAGCATCTATTCAATTCTGAATATTCCGCGCGCGAAGCATCGCAACTCCTGAACGATTGGGGAAGCCGCCGGAATAACGGTAACACAATCGCCTTGCGCGAGGGTTCTAAGGTTATCCTTCGGCCTGAATTCACCAGCAAAGATTCCTCGCGCGAGCTTGCCTACCTGTCCGAAGCATTCGAATAACCCTCAAACCAACGAAAGCATACAATGAAATATTCCCTCTTCGACCATTTCAATATGCGCACGATATCGCGCCATCGCTCATTCGAAACCGCCTCCCGCGCACAGGTCCGCCATTCCCGCGCTCTTAAACGGACGCACGGCAAGAATTCCTATCTTCCGACGGTCATCATGCTCAACGGTCAAATCACTCTTAAATAATCCAATCCCATGAATCCAAAATTGCTCCCTGTCCTTGAACGCATCCTCTCACGCGATACGGTCCTGTCGCCGTTTCACGCGGACAGGCTCCCGCAATCCGCGCTCGCGTATATCCGACAAAATTACCGCATGGACTCGTTTCTATCGGACGAGGATCAAGACCTTATCGAAATGCTCGCGCCTTTCGCGGACCACATAGCGGACTCCTTCCGCGAAGATGAATCGTCGGACGCATCCAAATACCATCTATTTCAGGACGGCTCCTTGTGGTTCAGCACAAATGCCTACCAGTCAATCTGGGCGGACGCACGCGACTTTGCGGTCGAAGTCCTATTGCCCCAGATGAGCCTGTCCCGCATGGATGCGGATCTTCTCCGCGCCATCGAAATGGACGATGCCATCGAATCCGTTAGACAGGACTTTTTCACCGCTTTTGCGCGCATCGTGAGCCATGAATTGGAAATCCAATGGTCCGAAGCTCGGGAGCGTTGGTACAATTATTGCCAATCAACCGGAGAATCTGACCGTTTAGAACTTGGCGGTTACCGTCAAGGTGAAGCCGAAGCGCGAGAATATCTTGAGTGGATTAAGACGATTGCCTGAACCCTACGCGCCTGAACCAATGAAAACCCATACCCCCGGCCCTTGGCGGGTCGATCATTCCGGCAATTGCCATATTGGAATCATCGACGAAAACGAGCGAACGGTTGCCTTTTGCGCGTTGCAAAACGAGAACTCAGAAGAGGATGAATCGAATTCCTGTCTAATTTCCTCCGCCCCCGATCTTCTCTCCGCCCTCGAACGCCTCGCGCATCCAATGGCCGACGACGACGACCTAGACTACGCTCGCGCCATTATCAGGCAAGCGAAAGGACAACAACCGTGAAGCACGCCCATAAGCCGAAGCATTTCGTCAGTCGATGTTTCGCTGGTCCGGTTGATTCCTATCGTCCGAATCCTCGCGCACATGGATGGACGACGGTCGAGCAGACTTGCTGGTGCGGATCGACGCGACTGGTCAACGTGAACCAGCAGCAATTCGAAATAGGTTACTGGCAAGAGGAAACCGGGTATTGGCAAGAGGGCTGAAAACCCGTTAAAACATCCCCCGCGCATCAAATCCCACGAATAAACCGCATAAACGCATCAAATATTACAAAAACTATTCGTGAGCTATGTTGTGGGCCATTGATTCTGTGAATGGTTCTCGGAGCCTTCCTCGCCCGAACGCTCGCGGAAAATGTCCATCCTGCGAAAGCCCTGTCATTGCCAAGTGCGGAGTAATAAACGAATGGCACTGGAGCCACTCTTCTCGCGACGACTGCGACTCATGGAGCGAACCTGAAAGCCAATGGCATATCGATTGGAAGATGAAATACCCACGAAAATGGCAAGAGGTTCGCATGGGAAAGCATCGGGCGGATGTAAAAACCAAGAAAATGGTCGTAGAATTTCAAGCCAGTCCGATCAGTCCCGTGGACATAACCGAACGCGAGATTTTCTACGGCGAGATGGTTTGGTTGATTCGCGGCCACGATTTTCGAAAACGGTTTAAAACATGGAGAACAAGAATGCCAGATTTACACGGTTCCGCCCGATTCCAATTCAAATGGACGCGAAATCGAAAATGCTGGAATTATGCCCATGCGGGGAAGGTCATTGATTTTGGGCTTGGACAATTATTTTGGATTATCGATCTTAACGATGGCGACGGATTCGGCGAATGGATAACGGAAAACGAGTTTTTAAAATCGACAGGTTTCTGAGAATAAAAATATGCATCCATTACTTCTTTCGGCTCTGATTCAAATCGAATCACACGGAAATGACCTCGCTCGCGGCAAACACGGCGAACTTGGCGCGCTCCAGATCAAACCAATCATGGTAAGAGATGTTAATCGCATCATGGGGACGCATTACGCGCACCAACAAGTAACGAATCGAGCCGTCGCGACGTTCATCGCAAACGCATATCTTTCGCATTACGGCAAACACCTCAGCGACGAAAGCCTTGCTCGACTTTGGCAAGGTGGGCCACGAGCCATCAAGCGTTCCTCCTCCCGCGCCTATGGCCGTCGCGTCATGCAAAAACTTTCCTCTCTCGAAACCAGTCAAACAACAGCAAAGAAATGAAACTAACCATCCAATCCAAACAAAACGCTCAGACGATTGTCGATCTTTTCAACGCAATCCTCACGGGCGAGGAGCAAGAAAACGGCGCGAAACCGCTCAGTATTTACGACGACAACAAGCACATTTGCTCTCTCGTCGCAAAAGACGGCCATCAAATCCTCGAACTCATCATCGAGCGCGAGGAAGGCGACATGCTCGTCCAGATCGGCGAACCGGAGACGTTATGAGCCGCAACCTGTTCGGCAAACCGCTCTACAAGGTCCAGATATCCGGCGCGATTGGCTGGTCCGATCTGAAGCAGCGCGTGGTCAAATTTGAGACGGTCGAATTCGCCTCGCGCAAGGACGCGGAACGGGCGGCGCGTGAATTGAATCCCGGCGAGTACACACAAGGGAGAATTCGCGTCGTGCCGGTCGAACTCAGCGAGGACTACGATGTGTATCCGGTCGTTGAGCGAATGAGCGAAAAACACCCAAACTAACCCATCCAATCCTAGCGCATCCAACCCCATGTCCGCTGTCACCATGCCAAAACCAAATCAAAACGCGCCAGCGAGGCGTTTAGAGCGTTTAAACGCCAATCCAACATCGTCATCACAATCTTGGAGGGGTTTTAATTCCGCCGATGCTCGCGCCACCGCCCTCCAAGGCGGGGGAAAAAGCGATGCAGCGAAAGCGGAATTTATCTCCCTATTTATAGGGAGTACTAGACTCCCTTTTAGGGGAGGTAGAAGGATCTATGCTAACTTCTCGGTAGCCAAAAGTGCTATGGCTAAAAGTTAGTTGACAATGTCGAAAGAAGGTTTCATTTTGATTGTACTATGAGTTATCTGGAGAATGGTTCCACGCACCGAAGTTTGTTCCGATTGATGTCGCCGATGCACCACGATGCCGATCCGAATCGCTCGCAGGTTCTGGCCTACGTCATGGAGAATATGGGGTGCGATATCGGCAGGGCGATGGCCGCGTTCAATAGCATGCGGAATCCGAAATCGCGGGTGCTGGTTTTCGATCATATCCACCGGATGTGGAAGGGCTGCGACTGGCAGGCGAGCGATGAGGATGCGGCCAAGGGGATGGTCTTGAGCGAGCTGCGCGCCTTGCAGCGTCGTGTCGTTGGAATGGATTCCGAGCTTAGAAAGACCGTGAAGGAACTCAAACGGGTGAGGCAGGAATTGGCCGACTTGTACACCGGGCCGCGTTCTCCAGTGGAGGGAAATCAAGAGGATGACGAAGAATCCGTCCAGAACGATGGCGATAGTGACGCTTTCATCCCGCAGATCAACATAGAGGAAGCCAATCGAATCGCGCTGGTAGCCCAGCAAAAGCGTCAAAAAGAACTGGAATCGGAGCAAAAAGAAAATCTTCGCAAAGCAATGATGATTTCACGTTGACACGACCAAGGGCAACTGCTAGTTTCACCTTACAAATTTCTGCAACTAGGCGTAGAGCGCGTTGAGGTAACGCGACGGGATTTTGGATTTTCTCCCTGATTATCACCTAGTTGCGGTTTCCAACGAACCATGAAGTGCTACACAACCGAGACTGCCGCCGAGATGCTGAACCTCTGCGAGGAGACGCTGCGACGACTCTGCCGCGAAGGCGCGCAACACCGTCGGGTTGGAAGGCGCATCCTGTTCACTGAGAGCGACATTGCTGCGCTGCTTGAATCGAAGATCATGCGAGACGAAGTCAATCCGTTCGCCCGGAAACCGAAGGCTCAGGAGGAAGTGAAATGACCACCGAGGTTAAACAGGTTCAGGCGACTAAACCGTGTGGCAAGTGTAAGGTCGAAAAGAGTTTCCAAGAATTCTCAAAGACACGAATAAGCAGTGACGGCCACCAGAGGTATTGCAAGTCATGCTGCAAGCAATACAAGCGGGACAATAGGGAGAAGCTTTCGGCCTATCAGAAAAAATGGTGTGCCGAGAACAAGGAGCGGCTGAGCGAGTATGGCAAAGGTTACTACGCAGCTAACCTGTCCAAAAGGTCCGAGTACCATCGACAGACGTATTTCAACATCAAGAATGATGCAGTTAGATACCAGAAGCATCTTGAACGAGCGCGTCGATTGAACAGGGCATCTCAGATAAAATATCCAGAGAAGCAGAAGTCGAGAAAGGCAGTCATGTTGGCGCTGAAGTCTGGAAAGCTTATCAGGCCGCAATCCTGTTCAGCTTGCATGAAGACGTGCGTTCCAGAGGCTCATCACGAAAGTTACGATCAAGATAAGCGGCTTGATGTAAGGTGGCTTTGCAAGCAATGCCATGAAGCGCATCACCGAAAGTATCCGATGATTTCTAAATAATTTTGTCTGCTGAATGGCAGGCGTGTCAGAGAACAAAAACAAGACAAAACCATGAGTAATACATCGATATCAGTCGCGGCAAATCAGCCGCAGTCACTTGAACAGCAGCCTCAATCAGGAGCAGACTTCTACTCCCAAGCATGCACGTCTCTAGACGCTGTGAAGACGCTTGGAGAGTGGATGGCCCACTCAGGACTCTTTGGACTTACCAAGGCCGAGCAAGGGTATGTTCTGGCACTTGAGTGCATTGCGAGTCAGCAAACTCCGCTGACTTGGAAGAGGTCTAACCACGTCATAAATGGCCAGATTGCCATGAAATCCGAGGCTATGTTGTCCGGTCTAATGGATGCAGGATGGGACGTGGATTGGGTGCAGTTCGACGCCCAAGCTGCCGTTGCTGACTTTTGCAAGGGGCAGAAGAAGATCCGTATTTCGTTTACGACTGAAGATGCAAAGTTGGCCGGTTTGCTTCCTGCTAAAGCGGGGAGTGGTTGGCAGAAATTCCCAGCAGCTATGATGCGTGCGCGTCTGGTGAGCCTTGCCACAAGGATGCTCGACCCTCGCATTACTCAGGGTCGATATTGCGTTGAAGAAGTAGCCGACTTCTCCTCTGCGCCGTCAACACCCACCATCACAACTACGACGCGCCAGACGGTGAATGTGACACCGGAACCAGCCTTCTCGCTTGTTGAGCGACTGGAGCAGATCCTTGAGCCACATTCTGATATCGCCAACGCGTTCCTCGTCAGCAAGAGCCTCATTAAGGAAGGTCAGAACTTCCGCGATGTATCCACGAAGGTGGCCAACATGATCCTCGCCGACAGCGACGGCTTCATCTCCAAGGCTAAGGCGTTCGCTAACCCTCCCACTGAATGAGCATTCTCAATCAATTCGTCAACCTCGACATGCCAGCGGAGAAGTATCACGCCGTTGATGCTCTATCGAAGTCGATGATGTCCAAGATCCTCAAGTCCCCGGCTCATTACAAAGCCGCGCTAGAGGAGCATCAGGAGCCTACAAAGAGCATGCAGATGGGTACGGCGATTCATACCGCTGTCCTCGAACCACAACTCTACTCGCAAGTCGTCGCCGTTATTCCGCCGGACATCGACGGACGTACGAAGGAAGGAAAGCAGTGGAAGGAGCAGCATAAGAGCCGCATCCATCTGACTCACGCTGAAGACATCGATGTACAAGGCGTGGCCAACTCTGTCCGTCGCCATCCGTTCTGGGACATCATTCATCTGCCGCATAGGATCGAAGCCAGCGTGTTCGCTCAAGACGAGGAAACCGGCATCGCCCTTAAAGCACGTCCTGATCTGTGGATCGAGGGTCATACGCTCGTTGACATCAAAACGACCGACGACGCATCGCCCGAGGCGTTCCTGCGAACCATCGCATCGTTTGGCTACCACATTCAGGCCGCGCACTATCTGGAGATGACTGGCGCTGATAGCTTCATCTTCGTAGCGGTCGAGCGCAAAGCGCCATACGCCGTCGCAATCTACAAGCTGGATGCCGAGTGGCTTCAGGCTGGCGCGAATCTGCGACGCAAAGCAATCTCGACGCTGCACGAATGCCGCGCACTGGACAGTTGGCCAGCCTATCCAACAGCCGTTCAAACACTTTCTTGCCCTAAGTGGGTCTTGAATAAATCCGAAAATTAAAACCAAATAAATTATGTTCTCAGTAAACCGCAAGGACGCCGGAGGCCGATACATTGATGCCGAAGGCGATTACACAGTCACTGTTTCAAAGGTCGAGGAAACCCTCGATGCCAAGGGCCGCGAGGTCTGCAAGGTGACGTTCAAAACTGAAGACGGCGCATCCATCACGGACCGCTACATCAATCAGGAGAATGTCTGGTTCCGCGTCAATCAGCTCGTCGCTGCGACTAAGCACAATGTCCCTGATGGCACTCAAGTAGACTTCCTTGGCACCAAGGGCAGCTACGCAGCGTTCCTCAAAACGATGATCGGCTTAGAGCTGCTCATCACCGCTCGATCCGAGGAGTATCAAGTCAATGGCGAGACGAAGAAGACTCTCCGCATCAAGAACATGCGCGAGGTTCCGATTGCTCAAGTCGATGCCGACGACCTTGATCCGAAGCCGTTCTAACGCAAATCACGGAGGGGAGCGTATTCCGCGATAACGCTCAATAAATTTTGTATCTATGAAACCAAAAGAAATTATGACCCCACTCCAGTCAGCTCAGGCGTACTTGCTGGACGTAGAACACGAACTAGCCGATGCCCACGACCGCATCCGATTGCTTGTTGCAGAGCGTAACACCGCACGGCTTCAAGCCGATCAAAAGATCAGCCTCCGTGAGGAGTTCCGCGAATTGCTTGGAACCGATGACATCGAGCAGGGTGTTGCGGTTGTGTGTGATTTGAAGCAACTCGCAGCAGTGCGACTGGCTTACATCACGCAACTCGAAACCGAGAACGACGCAATGCGAGCGGATCTGCTGTTGTGGAATGAGAAGGAGGTTAAATGAGGTCCAACTACGCCTTCATATACGTCCACGCATTTAACGGAACGATCCGAGTGGAGTGCTTAGACACAGCTCGAAACATCGACGGCAATCCAGAATGGAAGCACGTTAGCACAGTGAATCCTCACGTTATTCTGGAGAGCATTCTTAGAGCGAATGGTAAAGAGCGGAACCTAATCATCAAACACCTGCTGAAATGAAACACCTGCACGAACTACCTGAAGACGACCGGCTGCGCAATGTGGCGCTCAAAGATATCGATGTCAGAATCCGGTGCAGACACACCGGGACTACTCGCAATCCTCGCCTCTGGAAAATCAAGGGCGACACCTACAACCGCTTAGGCGAATCTTGGAAAACCAACTTCGACTTCATCCTGCAATGATCTACTCACAAGCTGGCCAACTGCCCCATCATCAATACTGCTTCGTTGATGCCTCGTTCATTGGATCTGGTGCTGGCTTCATTCCATGCGTCTGGTTTGGCTTGGTATCCATCCCCGGTCGAATGTGGGGTTGCACCATCATGCTGGAATGCGGAGCGGTCTACCGGGCTGTACCGCCTCACGCCATAGCATTCAAACATGACCCTGACCTCATCTGGAGCAAGCAAAACTCTCAGCGATGGGATTGCTACGGAACCGATTTCACCACAATCGAGTATACGTTCCTGCGAGGACTTGAATGCCAAGTCAAATGCGATGACTTAATCACCACTGGCGACTACCTCTTCACCGCCGCACCTATCGGCGATAGCTGGAGCCGTCAGCCTAATCAGGCCAAGGAGTTCATGTTCATACGAACCGATGGCAACAGACTCACCATTCAACCCACCGACAAAGTAATCTTCGTCGAGAAGTCATTCACTGAAACTGAATGGCCAACAGGACTTATCACCACCGACACCGTTTACACCTCCGAATAGCTATGAGTACCCACATCAAAATCGAAAATCAGACCGAAGTCCCAGTATTAGTGGCGCTCTTTGAGCAGCCCAAATGCAACGACCATCCTACGAGGAGCGCGGTCCTGAAACCCGGCGAGAGCTGCGACTGGGGCAGTGGCTCCGTACCGCTGGGAAACTATCAGTGCTATGCCGTGATGAGCGGTGATGCATCATCGCACGACGAGTGGGTGTGGCACTTCCCGGGTATTGCCGAGGTAGTCGCGCCTTTGGAGCTAGGCTTCAAGCTGTGGCATCAGGGCGACATCGACTGGGCCAATGTCAAAGCCATGTCATCCGACGATCTAAACGCTACGTTTGGATCTACCTACACATCCGCCAAGAGTAGCACAAAATCATGGAACGGAATGTCTTCCTGCATATTCCACATTAGGGGCGGTCCTAGTTGGGTCGAGGAGACGGAGCAAGTGGGAATCTTTAGGCCGAAGACAGTGGCCTACAATGGTGTTCAATCCACGCCGATGAAGAGCGAGTAAAAATATGAAGAAACCAGCCAAATACACAGTTATCACCATCGACTCAGCACTCCACGAAGAGGTTCGCAAACATTGCGATGAGCATGGATTGAAAATCGGATTTTTCGCCAATCAAGCGTTAAGGAAGTTGCTGGAAAAGAGGTGCGCCACGACGAAATCGAGCGAGCCTTCTACCGCCAGTACAACGAACGAATGACAGCGAGCCGCACCTTGTGGTGCGGACAATACCCTTCGTTTGCTATGAAGCAGTAGGCGGAGGGGCAAATTTCCTAAAATTATGAATCTAAGAGAATACCAAAAGAAAGCAGTAGAGTGGGCCAAAACTAGCGATGGACTGATCATCGCCCCCGCCGGTAGCGGTAAGACATGGATTGCCGCGAGCATTATCAAGCACTTCCTAGAACAGCATCACCTCAAAGACTATCCGTGCAAAATTGGCTGGCTCGCTCCAACCCGCGAGACATGCCAGCAAGCGCGCACATCGCTCCGTGTTGCCGGTGCATCTGACGAGGTTGTTGAGGTGCGTTGTCCGCATGAATCAGTTGACTTCAGCAAGAAGGACATGCTGATCGTTGACGAAGCGAAGCACAGCCCCGCTGCTGGATGGCGACGCATCATCGAATCCTGCAAAGGCTTTCGCTACGGATTTGACGCAACTCCTTGGGGCGACGACCCAGAACGCAACGCCGTAACACGGATGCTCTTCCACAATCAAGTCTACGAGATAAACCGCAACGACATTGGCGATTCATTGGCCGACGCTTACCTCGAAATCAGCCACGCCACGGACCTTAACATCCAGCAGAAGATCGACGACAACATCGAGCGGCTGTTCCAAGCGCGACGCAAGTACATGTGGATAACCGACGAGGAATTGAAGCGTATGTGCGCTTGGGAATCGCTCGTAGACATCGGCATCTGCCAGAACAAACAACGCAACGACTACGCCATCCAATACGCGATGGAGCATGGCGACATGCAGACGCTCATCCTCATTCCACGCATCACGCTGGGAGAGGATTACGAGAAACGGATTCCGGGTTCTCGGCTCGTTCATTCCAAGATTTCGAAGAAGCTGCGCAAGGCGGCGATGGATGAATTTAAGAGCGGACAGCTCAAAACCATGATAGCCACATCATTGGCCGACGAAGGATTGGATCTGCCCAACGTCGATCTGCTCATCATGGTCAGCGGCGGTCGGTCGTCGCAGAAAACCATCCAGCGAGCCAGTCGTGCATTGCGCAAAACAGAAACCAAGAACTGCGCGACAATTCTGGACTTCTCTGACAAGTTTCACCCCATCGGCTCGTTCCACGCAAAAAAGCGTATGACGTGCTACCGACAACTCGGTTGTATTTTCCAATGAGTGCATCAACGACAGAAAAAGAAACAGCCACGCCCACAGAGAACGTAGTCTATCTGATCGGTGAAATGCGCGGTATCAGTCGGCAAACCGAAACCAAAACCGGCTCGCTCATGGTGCGCCGCGTCATATCAATCGCCCGTCACTGGACCGACAACGAGGGCCGCTTCCACGAAGACTTCGATGAGTTCGAGCTGTCCTCATGGGGACAAGTTGCAGAGAAGATCATCGAGATTCAGAACGGCGCTCTGGTGCGCGTCAAAGGCCGTGTGAAGGTCGAGAAGTGGTCAGAGGGTGGAGACACCAAATCAGCGGTTCGAATCGCTGCGGAGAGCGTATCCGTTCTCTGTTACTAAAAATAATACTAAGCGAATGAAATCAAACCAAACAATCGTTGCGGTCGATCCGGGTGTGGGCGGCGGTTTTGCCGTCAGTACGTCGGAAGGAATACTGCTCTTCCCAATGCCCGAGTCTCTGCCAGATACGGCGCAGTTACTGGCAGGATTCAAAGTAGCCGACTCTCATCTATGGGTCGAGAAGGTGCCAAAGTTCGTCAGTAAACTCACGTCGTCGGCCAGCATGGCGACGCTCCATGAAAACTACGGGATTGTGCAGGGGCTGGGCTACGCGCAAGGCTATGCACTTCACCGTGTCGAACCCAAGATTTGGCAAGAACCACTTGGACTCGGAGGACGTAAATCATGCGAAACCGGACCAGAATGGAAGCGAAAGCTAAAAAGCAAAGCTCAGGAACTGTATCCGAATCTGGACGTCACACTCAAAAACTGCGACGCCCTTTTGATCCTCCACTACGCGATGGGCGGTGGCCGGTGATACACAAAGCCAATCGTCCGCCTTCGCCCGAGGAGCTGAAGCAATTGCTCATCATGGCGTTCGGAATGGGGATGGTCGTCGCCAGCGCCTACTTCATTCTCTTCGTCCTCAAATGAGCGAAAATATCAAACCCATGTCCGAAGAAACAGACGTGGAGACATTGCGAGCGGCCATCGCAGAATACCAATGGTTGACCAGCGTACTTTTCAAATCTCTCGGGTGCGGATGCAACGGAACTCAAGACCTTTGCTGGAACTGCACCCAAGCCGAGCGACACTACAAACACACAATCGAGACATACAAATGAACGACGGAAATAAATTATCAATCATGCGGGTAGCAGAATCAGATCAGTCATGCGAAAAGATTCACTTCGCCTACATCGATCAGAAGTACAAGGAATGGATGATTCGACGCGGATTCGCCAGTGAACTAAGTCCAGAACTTGGAATGAGAAGGTCGATGGGAAGACGCGGAAAATCTGTTAAAAAAGCCTGATTATGATGAAAAGTGAAATAACTAGAGAACAACTGTTGAAGGAAGCGCCAGCACTGATCGACCATGCGATTCTTCGAGGTTGGATTACTAAGCCAAAGCCCAAGGCGCAAATAATTGATGGCGCTTGGCAATCGCTTGGAGTCGGACATCTCGATAACGCCTCCGAAGATGAAATTCAAAAACTCAGGAAACAGTTCGGTGCAGGTTGAAGTCATTTCAGACGACGTAGAGATACGAATCGGAGAAATGAAATGGGTGGGGGTTGCCTACACCCGCGACGGTAAATCAAAGGTGTACGTTCGAACGAAGGCTGAATTTAAAGCCAAGTTCATCCCGGTCATTGAACAAGCACCCTAAACTCTACATCGCAGCACAAGAGCAGCTCTTTGCGAAGTTTCAGTCTCGCTCCATTCCAATTCAACATTGGAGCAAGTACCTGATGACTCCCAAAGAGCTGTCTCTCCTTTTCCTAAAACTCGAAGAATCAAAATCAGTTCTCCAGCAAATCGCCATCACTGACCTCGGCGAAAGTGGAGAGCTGGCGCGCAAACAACTTGGAATCCAATGAATCAATCAAAGATCGACCGTGCGCGAGCATGGCTCAGAAACACGCCGGGAGCCGTCGCTGGTCAGGGCGGTCATAACGCAACCTTCGCCGTCGCAACCGCGCTCATACACGGTTTTGAGCTGTCGCATGGAGACGCCGAGACGCTCCTGCATGAGTACAACACGAAATGTATCCCGCCGTGGAAGCCCAATGAATTGGCCCACAAAGTAAATCAGGCGATGAATGTAGCGCACGACAAGCCAAGGGGATGGCTTTTATCCGCGCAAAGCGGAACGCCCGTATCAACGACCGGCAAGTTCGTCATTCAGAAGATCCAGTCAGTACCTGAGCCGCCAGCGCCATTCACGACGAGCGACTTCCTCAAAGCTTGTTTCGAGCCGGATGAAATTGTCTGCATCTGCAACGACATCATCTGCGACGAGGACGGTAGAGGTAGGCCAAACTCTAAGGGTACGTTCCTCAAGCGCGACGAATGGATTAAGAACCACTTCACGCCGCCCATCAGCGCCATGTGGACGAATGATGATAGCCGTGGCGCGTATGTCCGAATCAACCCGTGCATTGAGGAGAATGGTTCGGATTCAGGCGTGGCAAACTTCCGCCATGTCCTCGTTGAGATGGACGAGAAGACGAAGGATGAGCAATGGACGATCCTCAAGGAGTCGAAGCTGCCGCTATCTGTCGTCATAGATTCCGGCGGCAAGAGCCTGCACGGCTGGGTGCGCGTTGAAGCGGCCAATAGAGAGGAGTGGAACCAGCGCCGCGACGTCGTCTATCGCCAGCTAGAGGCTCTCGGCATCGATCCGAAGAATAAGAACGCAAGCCGGTTCAGTCGGTTAGCCGGTGTGATGCGCGATGGCAAGGAGCAGAAGCTCTTGGCTGTCAACGTGGGCGCAGTGAACTGGGACGCCTACACGGACCATCTGGAGTCGCAGGACATGCCTCAAGAGTTCACGCTCCAGAGCATTGTCGATTACGATCCGCAGAATGATCCTGACAACCTCATCGGCGACAGATGGCTACGACGCGGTTCATCGCTTCTCTTTGTCGGGCAAAGTGGATGCGGCAAAAGCTCCATGGCATTCTATCAGGGATTGAAGTGGGCCATAGGTAGTGACTGGTTCGGTGTACAGCCTGTAAGACCTTTGAGAGTGGCCTACGTCCAAGCGGAGAACGACATAGCCGATCAGCATGACGCTCTCAAAGGAGCCTCGCAGATGGTGTTCGGTAGCGACTGGGTGAACGGACTCAAACGAGCGAACATGCTGTTCTTCCGTGAGGCGGTTCGTACTGGAGCAGACTTCACGCAGATGCTGCGTCGCCTTATTCGCAAGACGAAGGTGGACATCGTCTACATCGATCCGCTGCTCTCGTACATCGGCGGCAATCCATCGGATATCGAGGTCTGCGCGAACTTCACGCGTCACTTGCTCCAGCCGATTATGATCGAGACGGGAGTCGTCATCGTGCTGGTGCATCACTTCCCGAAACCAAAGGGCAAGGATGACAAACCTGAGAGCGTGGCAGATATGGCCTACTCAGGATTCGGATCGTCGGACCTGACGAACTGGGCCAGAGAGGTAATCGTGATGAAGGAGATAGGATTCAATCAACCGCGACGCTTCATGCTCGGAATGGCGAAGCGGGGAGATAGGTCAGGCTTGCAGGATAAGGAAAATAAGAAAGCAGGCTCGATCATCATCCAGCGCGGCGTCGGTACGATATCATGGGATTACGCACCGCCCGAACAGTTCGTCGTAGATAAGGAGTCGGCCAAAAAGCCGTACGTCAAAGGACGATATCCTAAGCGTTAGACTTGACTTCTCCATACTTCGTTCTACGGTTATTTCATGCGCCAGTTCAACCTTACATGCAAGAAGTGTGGAGCCGGATTTGCCGCTGAAAGTGGGGCTTCAAAAACCTGTTCTGATTGCAGAAAGTGCAAGCAATGTGGAAATGTCGTAAGATTATCTCATCATCAGTTTTGCTCTCAAAGTTGCTCTGCAAGATTTAATTACAACAATAATCCAAAATGCAAACAAGCAATAGACAAAAGGATTTTTGTAAAAACTTGTGACACTTGTTTGGAAAAATTTGATTCAAAATCTGGAAGCAGAATTCGATGTCAAAAATGCTGCGCGTGTAAGCTGTGTGGAAAACAAATGCGGGATGCCACCGATGATTTTTGCGGGTTGAGTTGCGCTGGAAAATGGAAGTATCAAAATTATGAAAAAGTAAGAGCTGCGATGCTTTCCGGCGTGTACTGCAAACAAAGAGGAGAAGCTATTTCAAAAGCTCATGCAGGAAAGCCAAAGCTAAACATGCGAGGCGAAAAGAATCCGAATTGGAAGGGTGGCACTTACGGAACAGAAAGACATGCTGACATGGGGCGTGTTGAATACATTGAATGGAGAAAGTCTGTGTTCGCTAGAGACGCATTTAAGTGTATGAACAAGCTATGCACATCAGGATCATCAAGACTGCATGCGCATCATATTCTTTCATGGAAGGATCATCTCGATAAACGGTACGACATTGCAAACGGAGTCACCGTTTGCGTTCCATGCCACAAGATAATCCACAGCAGCAAAAGCTGCTTGGTCCAACTTTAAGCGTTTGATTTTTCGCGAAGTGCGCGGCGACGGCCTTTCGCGGCGAGGCTTTGAAATTTTTTCGAACCCAGCTTTTTGCGACCAATGGAGGCTGCAAGAGCCGCAGGATCTTTGACACCCTTGCTCTCAAGACTGCTAACGAGTTTCTCGTAACGTCCGCCACCACCAAGTTTCATCTTGTCCATAAATTCAAATAGGGTTTGAGGTTAAAACCGACAGAACAATCGCCAGAATCCATGCCGCGCAGCTCCAAAATTTAGGCGTCGTCTTGTCCTTCGCCTCCGCACAGTTATGCCGCGCACGGAAATTCTTGCGACGCTCAGGATTCGACTTCTTGATCGTCATATCAGGATCGCCGAAGCGAACGATTACAACTTTGTCCGCCGGATTCTTAACGTACACCGCGCTCTTCTTACGCTCACCCGGCGTGTAGAAGGGCTTGTTCAGCGTCACCTTCTTGCCCTGATAGGTATTACCTTTCTTGGAGAGTGAGGTTTTCATCGTTCAAGATTTTGCAGTTCGTCGATGTCCGGTGAATCTTCGCCTTCATTTGCGGCAATCGCTGCTGCTGTTCCACGAAGAACAGCATTAAGCTCATCCTTCGAAAAACGACCGATTGGCTTCATCGCAAGCTCTCTTAACTGAGGAGTAGAAAGAACATGCGCCGCTATCTTGTACCTCACACCGGGGGTCAGTTTAGCAATTCGCACAGCTTGATTTGCCATGCCTATAGGCACAACCCTTGCCATACCTCCAACAACTTCACCAGTTACAGCCCCAGCTCCTCTGATTACTGCTTCTGCAAACGCGTCATTAGATGCAATCGGAGTTTTCAGTTGTTCAAGTCTGGCGACATTATCTAAGACTGACTTGAGTTTGGAAACTTTTCCGCTTCCAAGCACAGAGTCAGCATAGTTTCTGACATCGCTTGCTTTTCCAAGAATTGACTCTCCCGCAAGCTCTGACGCCAACTTCTTCGAGTTCAAAACACCTGATGTGGTGTACTTTTCAATAAGGTCGTTGACGTATTGAAACTGGAGCTGCTCAACCAGCATCGGACTTTCGCGTCCAATCATGTCAAGTGCGGCCCGGCTTTGTTGGGGCGTGTACGTCCCGTCAACAATTCCGCTAATAAAATTCTTTGGATTCTGAGAAACAATGTCAGTCACATCGCTCGACGATGCTTTCTTCAGTGCGCCAAGAATGGTTCCGCGTAACTGCTTGTCTCTTTCTCCAGCAGCTTTTATGGCGTCTGCAATAGTTTTTTGAATCTCTGGAGCTTTTGAGCCAAGCGCATCAGAGAGAACATTTGCATCTACAGTAAGGCTTGAAACCACCTTGTTAGGATCAAGGCCAGCCAGAGCGGATTGACGTTTTGCCAAGCCAGCAATTTGCTTCGCGTTCGGAAAGAATTGATTTTGAATCTCAGGTGCAAGTCCGTTGATGTAGTTGACGACTTTAGAAACCGAAATTTCTCCAGTAACCGGATCGAGGCCAGATTTTGCGGCCTGATTAAACAGATACTCTTTTGCGGTAGAATCGATTGCCGCAGCGTCTTCTGGTCGAGCCGCACTCTTGATGGACTCCAAAAAAGTAGGAGCATCAGCAGACTCTAGTTTGCTGGCGATTGACGCAGGTCCAGCGCCACCTTCTGCGCCAACATCTTTAATCAGCGACTGAATCTGTTTTCCAACAAACTTGTCTACGTTTTCGCGATGGAACTTGTTGGCCAAATCAAGCTGACTTCGAAGTGTTCCGGTTGGAAGATTTTGAATCCCCTTGTCGATATCGCGAGTGATTGCTCCGTAAAGTTCGATCTTAGATCTATCTGAAAGACCGGGTAGAATGTCACTTTTTCCAATAGAATCGCCAATCTGAGTGCGATATCGACGCAGCGCATCAAGCGACTGATCTTCAGTCATATTGCCGATGGCAGCAACAAACTCTCGCGTACCTTTGGGATAGGTTGATGGGATTCCGCGAGTCGCTAAAACTTCATCTGTTGGAACTTGAAAACCAAACTGATCGACAAGACCACCAGCTTGCTCAGGTGTTCCCTTAAACATCTGGACTGCTTGTGCGTCGATGTTATTGGCCCACTCAGACATGCTTGGTGTTTTTACAATCAGCTTTTGATACGCGGTATTATTCCGAAGCGTGTTAAAATTCTTGGTGTCAGTTTGCTTGAAGAAATCGTATCCAGCCTGTTGAAGTTCTCGGAACTTGTTTCCAAGAAACGAAGGTGTTGCGGCAGTGCCGGGAATCAGCGCATTGGCTGAGTTCTGAACATCAATCAAACCTTTGTCGATTGAAGGCTTCAACTGCGCTGAAAGCGTTCCAATTGCGTCTTCAAAAGGCTTTGAAACGGTTCCGAGGCGCTTCCTCAAAATATCGACAGCACTCTTTGCCAGCTCGTCGGTTGTGATTCCAGTGTTCTTTCCGCCAAGTTCTGTGGCATTTAGGACGATCAGCCTCTTAAGGCTTTCCATGTGTTGAGGTGTAACCTCTGCTCCAATTGGAGCATTCTTGATTGCTTCAACAAGTCCCGGTTCACCAATCGCCTCGGCAACACCGACGGGAACTCTTACACCTGTAGAAGACTCAATGGTGTCCCGAATCTGAGAAGTCTCCAACGAACCGACTCTCGGAGAATATCTTGGACGAAAGAATGTCGCTTTTGCTCCACTGAATCCCCCGCCAGTAAGAAATTCTTTTGCGGCATAAGCTGGCTTTACAAACTGCCTCGCTCCAGCAGCGACAAGGGGAACACCCACCTCGCTAATGAGTGGTCCAAGAGCTGTTCCAGCAAGAATGTTCTCTCCAAAGGTTTCTCCAGCTTTCTTGTATTCTCCGCGAGCGAGTTCAGGCAACGCTTCAACGGCTCCAGTTGCTGCGCCACCGACTCCACCTCCAAGTGCTTGCGATCCTGCGCGTTCAAGAAATTGTCCAGTGCGAGCCATTTTTGTGGCACCACCAGCGACTGTCATTCCAGCGGCAACTTCGGGAATTGCTGCGGCGAGAAGTTCTGGGGCAACTATTCCGGCTCCAGTGGCAGCTTGGAATCTTGCTGCTTGTCGATATTTTTGACCTTCAGGAGTTTCAGCTCCAGAAATAGGTGCGACAAGAACTTCGCCTCCAGCAACGCCAGAACCAGCCGATCCGATTCCTCGAAATGTTTCTTTTAAATTTCTAAGAAAACCGCCTTCTTGTTGGCCAACATTCTTTGAATCTTGAACCGCCTGACTCAACTGATCCGTCGATCCGATAGCCGCTTGAACCTGCTCAGGAGGCAACGCAGAAACCATACCCTGCTCCTCACGCCGACGCATTTCGCCGATAGTAGGGGTTGGTGGAGTGGACCTAGATTTTAGACCAAGAAGACCCTCGTTTGAAAGGGAAGAATAATTTCCACCTTTCAACGCAAGAAGGTCAGAATCTGATAAAAATGAATAATCTTCCATATTACTTTAGAAGGCTTCGCTTTTTAAGCTCAGCGTCGAGAGCATTTGAATCTATCGAAAGACCGCCAGCAGCGGGGGCTGACTGCTGTCCGGCCCGTGTGGGAAATTTGTAAAGGCTGGTAGACGAAGTTCCAAATGGAGTCTGAACCCATTCTTCAGCAAAGCTCGGAAGATCGCGGTCCATGTTCCTTTGGATTACGCCACGAAGACCTTCTTCTTTCCTGTTTCTGAATGCTTTCAGTTTAACCAAAGAATTCTTGTCAAGTCTGCTGCCGATTTCTCCTTCGATTCTTTTTCCTTCTTGCGCTGTAACAGTAAGGCCAGAGGTAGTGGTTCCAACTTCGTTTAACAAACCATAAAAATTGGAAATAAATCCAAGAGCTTCTAATTTTTTAGGATCTGTTTCTTTTGCAATTCTTGATTTTATTCCATCAACAGTTGTTGGTATAATACCAAGATAACCGGTGAAATCAACATTGTTTGATTTTTCAAAATCAGAGATATTATCTAAAACAGAATCAACAGCTTCAACAACAGCAAAATCGTTGTTTATTTTCTTTGAAATAGTAGCATCAAGTGGTCTTACTTTCCCTCCTGCTTGAGACAAATCATTACGCAAGTTTTTGATCTTTGTCTCGCTTAATGGAGCGCCAGCCGCTGCGGCAGCTTCTGTTTTAGCTTTTATTATGTACTCTGTATTTCTAGTAACAGCAGTAGGTGCGTTAAGTTTTTTTGCATCAAGATTTGAGGAAGCAACATTAATTCTTTCTTCAATTGTCTTTCCGTCTTTTGGAAGCTTAATGAATTCAGCTTTTAACTCAGGCTGCATATTCGTCAAAGCTTCTGTTTCTTGTTTGAATGGCAATGCAGCAACAGCAAATGCTTTTATTGCTTCTGGATTTATTCTTTGAGTTTTAGGATCAATTCCAGCGTTGTATTGATTTATTAAATCAAAATTACCTTTTGCCTTTAGAATTTTAATATCTTCATTCATGGAGTTCATCTGATCGTTGTATGCATTTTGTGCGTACCAACGATTCTGCGCCATCGGCAAAGACTGAATAACTGGCCCGCTCATGTCGCCGAGCATCTTTAGTCCAGTTGCACTTTGAAGATCAGAAGGAGGAGCAGGAAATTCGGCGGTCGGATCGCCTTTAGCATTCCATTGAACGTATGCAGACTGCCAAGCTTGAATCTTTGGAAGATCAAAAGAAAACTTCTTCTGCTCGGCTAATCCTGTTGCAAGTTGATTGGACGCAACTTGATTCTGAATGTCGTAATGTTCCTTACGCATCTGTTGGTCGGCCAACTGCATGTTGACCTGATCAATCATCCGCTTCTGCGTCTGTGCGCGGTCGTACAGCGATGCGCCTAATTGAAATGCTTCAAGAGTTTCGTCGGCCATAAGATTAACCTATTCTTCCCTGATAGAAAGTTGATGGAGGTACTGCGTAATTGGCGGCAGGAGACATCAGGTTTGGATAAGCTGTTTCACCTGTGCTATAATCGATTGTCGTACTGTTTACGCTTGGTGAACCGCCGGGAGTCGTGGCGTACAAACTTGGCATCTGCTGCATCAACCCGCGCTGCATACTTGCCCCTCCGTACATTCCGCCAGCAGTAGAAATTGCGCTTCCAAACGCTGCCATCGTAGGATCAGGCATTGCTGCCACTTGTGCAGCCTGCAAATCACGTCCGTACTGCTGTTGGTTTTGTTGCTGCATCGCTCCAATGCGCTGTCCGGGAGTGATGAACATGCTGCTTACCGAGAACGGCTGCGCCATTCCGAACATCCGCTGCTGCTGGATAAAGTTCTGAGCTTGATTAAGACCCTGATTCTGGATCTGCATTGATGTCAGACCAAAGTCGCGAGCGGATAGATTCCTGCCCATACCAGTGCCACCGCCAAATCCTCCACCAAGCGCACGTCCAGCGGCAGAGCGTTGAAGCTGAGAAGCAACGTCTTGCGAAACCTCGCCACGCAAATTCGCGCCAATGTTCTTTCCAGCCTGCGAAATCAGTTGGTCGTAACCGGGAATTGCACGACGAAGCTGCTGCTCAAGCTGCGACTGCTCGGCAGCGGTCGTTTTGGTGGCCAAGTCAGTCGCCGATTCCAACGATCCAAGATTCTGCTGAATCGCTTGCTTCTGTTCTGCCGCAAAATCAATCGGCTTGAACGCCGGAACATTTGGCTTGCTGCCCTTGCTCAAGAGTGAACCGGCCAAACTTGCTCCACCTATAATTGCCGCACCTGCTATGAGTCCCATAAATTAAAAAACCTCCTTCGCAAAACGATTTCCATTCTCTATCGAGAAGACCTTTTCGGGTTCGTGACGTTGGATGTTCATGGTAATCAGACGTGCAGCTTTCTCCTCGGGAAAAGCTCGCTCGTTATGAAAGCAATGAACCCATATCCGACGTAAAGTATCCACCTTAAAAAGTTCCCCCTCTCCGATTGTCATCACGCTGTTCGACGCCGCCCATTTGTCAGCATATTCGCGAAGCATCTGAATTGATGGCAGATGAACCTCGTAACCGAATCGCTCGGTGCATTCTTTGGCCGACGACTCCGCGTCCTTCTTGACGTACACCTTGACCGAATCATGCACGATAGCCTTCGGAAGATATCCGTAGGTCGAGCAATCGGCGACGTACTTGTAACGGTTCCGGTAATCTTCAATCGACTTTTGCCAATTTGAGTCAGTCGCACCCTGCTCATGTAGGCCAATGCAATCAGTCTCCAACGAGAAAAGGACCGACATGAATGCCGATCCGAATCGTGGCAACCCGCAGATTTGAAAGAGTTTACCGTTCATTTTTCATGCACAAAGATGTCCAAGCCGCTGTTCGAGCTAACACGAAGATGGCCGACTCTGAACCGTGAATCATTCCTAGTTCGTTGCAAATCACTGCGCTGTAAAGAGCCGCATTCGGATGAACGTCTTTTCCGACTTCTTTCATCCAGCCATGAAGCTGATTGATGCGGTCGTTCGCCTTCTTGAAGTCTGCCTCAATAATTTCGCGCACTTGACTC
>Ga0194059_1000085_pt1 | contig 46053 bp, 37 predicted proteins | sample SepL6211m_MetaG_FD_163426 | JGI IMG/M metagenome (GOLD analysis project Ga0194059, IMG submission 163426) | Anoxic zone freshwater microbial communities from boreal shield lake in IISD Experimental Lakes Area, Ontario, Canada - Sep2016-L626-11m | ecosystem: Environmental > Aquatic > Freshwater >...
GGCTATCGTCGTTCAGGGGGCAGTTCGGTGGAAGGCCGCCTTATCATATCAATAACCTGCCGCAGCTGATTTCACTCGCAACCGGCATGGAAATGGATTCAGAGGAGTTGTGGAAAATAGCGGCCAGAAACCGGAATCTCGTGAGGGCTCTCAACATCAGAAGAGGTATGAGAAGGGTCGATGAAGCACCGCCTGCTGATCACTGGAAAGTGCGGGACCCTGAAATGGAAACGAAACTTCTTGATTCCTATTATGAATTCAAGGGGTGGAATAACGACGGGATACCGACGAAAGAGACGCTGGATGGGCTGGGTCTTGATTATGTGAGCGAAGACCTCGTAAAACGGGGCATTTTGACGTAATTGCTCGCTAAAACGTAACCAATAATACCAATTCTAAATCAAGAGTGATATCAAGGCGGCGAGGATTGAGGCGACGAGGGCATACAACCGGTATGTTGAGGAGCCGAAGACGAGCCAACGAAGAGAGCGCCTTGATTTGGAATTGGAATAACAAGAATAATTACAGGTAAGGGGGCTGGCAGTTATGGGAAGCTCAACCAGAAAAACTGTTAAAGAAATAAAGGTTAATCTCGATAAATGCATCGGCTGCAGGGCGTGTGAACTGGCCTGTTCAGGTTTTCACGCCACGCCGAAATACAGCAGTATCAACCCTGCGCGGTCGCGGATTCGTGTTGTTATCGATGAACTGAATGATGTCTATGTGCCGATTCGGGCGGGAGATTACACCCCTGCAGAGTGTACCGGTAGACACGCGTTTACAATCAATGGCAAAGAATATCCGGAGTGCAGCTTCTGCGGCGTTTCCTGTCCGGCGCGGGACCTGTTCAAAGAGCCTGATTCCGGCCTCCCCTTGAAATGCGACATGTGCGAAGATATTCCGCCGCTCGCAGAGCCGATGTGCGTTCAGGTCTGCCGCCATGGCGCCCTGACGTATGAAGAGCGGGAAGAGGAAAGAGGGGAAGAGGAGCCGGTACTGGGTGAGATGGAAGTCGGCCTGGAAGCGCTGGTAAACAAACATGGCATGCAGAAGGTAATGGACACCATTGCCAGATTGTCAAAGAAGGGGTAACAAAATGGAAACAGTCACCCCCTTCAAAGAGATCGCCGACCTCATCAAAGAACAGGGCGGAGAGGCCTTTAAATACTGCTATCAGTGTGGATTGTGCGATGCGGTCTGTCCGTGGAACAGGGTCCGGCAGTTCAGCATGCGCAAACTGATCCGCGAAGCTACGTTCGGTCTCACCGATATCGAGAGCGAAGAAATCTGGCGCTGCTCAACCTGTGGCAGATGCCCGCAAGCCTGCCCCCGCGGCGTCAAACAGATTGAGTCCGGTGTGGCCCTGCGCAAGATCGCATCCGACAACGATATTTTCCCCGGTCCGATCGCTCCGCTCCGCACCGTCAGTGTTGGCCTGCTCGGTGAGGGGAACCCGTTCAACGAAGAGCGGAGCAAACGGGGGGATTGGGCGGAGGGGCTGTCGGTCAAGCCGTTCAAAGAAGGTATGGAGGTGCTGTATTTCTCCTGCTGCTACCTCAGCTATGCCCCGAGACTGAAGCAGGTTGCCGCTGCCACTGCCGCAATTCTGAACAAAGCTGGAGTTTCATTCGGCATCCTCGGCACAAAGGAGAGCTGCTGCGGCGAGAGCATCCGCAAGACCGGCAACGAGGAGTTGTACCGCAAGCTCGCCAAAGACAACATCAAGGCATTCGTCGATGCCGGGGTCAAAAAAATCCTGGTCTCATCTCCGCACAGCTACCATACATTCAAGAACGAATACCCTGAATTCATGGTGCATTTCGAGGTGGTACACATCTCCGAGTACCTGGATGAGCTGATCACCAGCGGCCGGCTCAAGCTGACCAGAGAGTACGCAAAAAAAGTCACCTACCATGACCCCTGTTACGCCGGGCGACACAACGGCATCTTTGACGAACCGCGCCGGATATTGAAATCTGCCTCCGGCCTCGATCTCGTGGAAATGCCGGATAACCGGGAAAACAGCCTCTGCTGCGGCGGCGGCGGCGGGAGAATATGGGTGGAAACGCCAAAACAGGAACGCTTCTCCGATCTGAGGGTGAACCAGGCCGTAGCGGTCGGGGCCGAAGTACTGGCCACATCATGCCCCTACTGCATCACCAATTTCGAAGACAGCAGACTGACGCTTCCGGAAGGCACCGTCCTTGAAATAAAGGACATAACTGAAATAATCCAGGAATTGATATGAAAGAAAAAAACCTCGTAGATGTTCTGGTCGTCGGTGGCGGAATCAGCGGTATTCAGGCATCTCTTGACCTTGCCGACGCCGGGTTCAAGGTCTACCTGATCGACAAGTCGCCGGCAATCGGCGGCAAAATGTCACAGCTCGACAAAACCTTTCCCTCGAATGACTGCTCCATGTGCATCGAGTCTCCCAAGTTTAATGAGTGCAGCAGGCATCCGAACATCACCATCCTCACCTACACGGAAGTCGATACGGTCAAAGGGAAACCGGGCAATTTCAAGGTCTCCCTGATCAGGAAGCCACGCTACGTCATCGAAAGCAAATGCACCGGTTGTAATATCTGCGCGGAATACTGCCCGGTCAAAGTGCCGGACCAGTATAACCAGAACCTCTCCACCAATAAGGCCGTGCATATCTATTTTTCCCAGGCGCTGCCGCTGATCCCGTACATTGACCCGCAAACGTGTCTCTACCTCAAGGACGGTTCGTGTGCCATCTGCGAAGGGGTCTGCAAGCCGAGGGCCATCGACCTCCACCAGGAAGAGGAGATCGTCGATCTGGAAGTGGGGGCAATTGTGCTTTCGCCCGGCTTTGACACCTTCAATCCCAAGTTGCGCAACGACTTCGGCTACGGCATCTTTGACAACGTTGTTACCAGCCTCGACTACGAGCGAATCCTCTGCTCCACCGGTCCTTATGAGGGAACCATCCGGCGCCCCTCCGACAAGGTGCACCCGCACAGCATTGCCTGGATTCAGTGCGTCGGTTCCCGCCAGGTCAACCCGGGGGGTAACAGCTACTGCTCGGCGGTCTGCTGCGCCTACACCCAAAAGCAGGTGATCCTGACCAAGGATCATGACGCCGGGATGCAGGCAACGATTTTCCACAACGACATCAGAGCCTTCGGCAAGGATTTCGAGCGGTTCTATCAGCGTGCGGAAAACCTCCCCGACGTCCGCTTCATCCGGAGCTATGTGACAATCGGCTCGGAAGATCCGGACACCAAGAATGTCTCCATCCGCTACTCCACCCTTGATGACGGTGTCAAGGAAGAGCAGTTCGACATGGTGGTGCTCTCCGTCGGACTTGAGCCGCCCGCCGGTTTTCAGCAAATCGCCGATACCTTCGGGATCGAGCTCAACTCCCACGGCTTTTGCAAGGTCAATCCGCTCAACCCGATCGAGACCACCCGGCCGGGGGTCTTCATCAGCGGCGCTTTCCAGGGGCCTCTCGACATTCCCGAATCAGTCGCCGGCGCCAGTGGTACCGATGCCCTCTGCAGCCAGATCCTTTCCTACCGGCGCGGCGACCTGTCGCAGGAACGCGTCTACCCGCCGGAGAAGGACGTGTCGGAAGAGGACATCAGGATCGGGGTGGTAACCTGCCTCTGCGGCGCCAACATCGGCCGGGTGGTTGATACCCCCTCAGTTGCCGACTACGCCGGTACCCTCCCCAACGTCGTCTACTCGCAGGAGAACCTCTTCGCCTGTTCCACTGAAAACGCCCAGTTGATCGCGGATGCCATTGTGGAACATAACCTTAATCGTGTGGTGCTGGCGGCATGTACACCACGAACGCACGAACCGCTGTTCCGCGACACCTGCCGCGAAGCGGGGCTCAATCAGTATTTCTTCGAATTTGCGAATATTCGTGAACACTGTTCCTGGGTCCACTCGAAAGACAAGGAGGGGGCGACCCAGAAGGCCAAGGACATTATCCGGATGTCGGTCGCCCGGGCTGCATATCTGGAGCCGTTGCAGGAGTTCCAACTGCCGGTAACCAAAATCATGCTGGTGGTGGGTGGCGGCGTGGCCGGTATGACCAGCGCTCTCAGTATGGCCGAAGCCGGTTTCGAAATATATCTGCTGGAAAAAGCGAGTGACCTCGGCGGCAATGCCCGGCGGATTCATTATACTCTGGACGGTGTTGACGTTCAGCCGTATCTCGACGACCTGGTGCGCAAAGTCTATCGTCATCCGCGTATCCATGTTTACCTTGATGCCGTAATTCTGGATGTTTCCGGATACGTCGGAAATTTTGTTACCCGCGTCACGAGCGACGGACGTGTCAGAGAGATCAAGCATGGCGCGGCCATACTTGCCACCGGTGCCGATGAGCTCAAGCCGACAGAATACCTGTACGGTGAAAGCGACCGGGTCTCCACCCTGCTGGAGTTGGAGGAGAGGATCGTCAAGGGTGACGCAGCGGTAACCGGCGCCGAAAGCATGGTTATGATCCAATGTGTCGGCTGCCGCCAGAAAGACCGGAACTACTGCAGCCGCGTCTGCTGCAGCCAGTCGATAAAGAACGCCCTCAAATTGAAGGAAATCAACCCCCTGATGGATATCACCATCATCTTCAGGGATATGCGGACCTACGGCCTCAAGGAAGATTATTACCGCGAGGCGTCAGATAAAAACATCAAGTTCATCCGCTATGAGCCGGGCGAGAAACCGGTCGTGACAACAGCAACCCTGGAGAACGGAAAACCGGGGCTGAAGGTCACGGTACCTGACCCGGTACTTGGCAAGATACTGGAACTGGAGGCGGAGCAGGTTGCCCTCGCGGCTGCAGTCATCCCTTCGGCGTCAAGTCAGGAGATGGCAAAACACTTCAAGGTTTCCATGAGCCCTGACGGTTTCTTCCAGGAGGCCCATGTAAAACTGCGGCCGGTTGATTTCGCGGCAGACGGCGTTTTTCTCTGCGGGCTTGCCCATTATCCGAAGCATCTCTCGGAGACGATCAGCCAGGCCTACGGCGCCGCTGGTCGGGCGATAAATCTGCTCACGAAGGATACCGTCACCGCGTCCGGCTCAGTCTGCGAAGTTAATGAGAACGATTGCGTGTCGTGTGGTGCCTGCATTACCTGCTGTACCTACGGCGCTATCGAGTTCCACGATACCCCGAAAGGGAAAAAGGCCATTGTCAACCCGATCCTCTGCAAGGGGGACGGTCTCTGTAACGCCAAATGCCCGACACAGGCGATCCGCCTGATGCATTACACTGATGAGGAGATCTTCTCCCAGATTGATGCCGCAGATCCTGACGCGGTACTAGACTCTTGCCGGAATTGTCCCGGTTTAGGAAGGAGGCAGGAATGAGTAGTGAACTTGAGTTCAACCCCCGGGTAATCGGCTTTCTCTGTACGTGGTGAGCATACGCTGCGGCGGACCTGGCTGGAGTTTCCAGACTGCAATATACAACTGAAACAAAGATTATTCGAGTAATGTGCTCCGGCAGAGTCGATATGGCATTTGTCCTCCGGGCGCTTGCAAGTGGTGCAGACGGCGTGTTTATTGGCGGTTGCTGGCTTGGTGAGTGTCATTACGTCACAGAAGGAAATTACGACGCCTTAAGTATGAGGCATCTGACCAGAAAAGTGCTTGAGCTGATCGGGGTCAACCCGGGACGGTTGCGTCTTGAATGGATTTCCGGCTCTGAAGGGATGCGCTATGCCGAGGTTATGAATGACTTTGGCAGGCAATTGAAGGGTTTTGGCCCGATCGGGGTTGGCGAAGGATTGGACAAGGAAACCCTGAAGCTTAAGTTCAAGGCGGTTACCAAAATACTCCCCTTCCTCAAGCTCGTTGAGCGTGAGAGACTGAGGGTGCGCTTTAAAACGGAAGAGGAGTATGACCGGTATTTCGACAGCGAAGAGGTGAACAGTCTGATCCGCGAACTGGTCGGTGAGAAACTGGCCATAAGCCAGATTACGACACTCCTTGAGCAGCATCCTCTTTCGACCAGGGAGATATCAGATTTTTTACATATAAAACCGGCCGAAGTATCACGGCACCTGAACAGCTCGGCGCGGCAGGGACTGGTCAGATACAATGAAGAGATGAAGCGCTACGCTGTCGCGTAGAAGCATAACCCCCCTCAGTCCCCCCTTACCTAAGGGGGGAAGCTTTAAAGTCTCCCCTTATCTAAGGGGAGATTTAGAGGGGTTAGCCGTTAAAGATTTTAAGCAGATTGAAAGAAGGGGCTATGGATACCATTACGATCGATCAGATTATAGAAAAACACCACTGCGAAGCGAGTTCGCTCATTCAGATACTGCTTGATATCCAGAGCGAGAATCATTGGCTCCCCAAGGAAGCGCTTGAGCGGGTCAGTGAAAAACTTGATGTGCCGATGAGCCAAATACAGCACATTACCACATTTTATAAATCGTTCAGCCTCGTTCCCCGGGGACGGCATGAAGTTCACGTCTGTATGGGTACCGCCTGCCATGTTCGTGGCGCGCAGCGTATCCTTGACTCCGTGACGGAGCAGATCGGTATCGGCGCCGGTGAAACGGACGTCGATTTAAAGTACAGCCTTGAAACGGTGAACTGTATCGGCTGCTGTGCGTTAGGTCCGGTTATGGTCGTCGACGGCGAATATCATGGCAATATTACTCCGGCCCAGGTCGCAGAAACGTTTAAAAACTACGAGTAAGGAATCACAATATGCCACGGATAAACTCCACTGCCGAACTTGATGCGTTACGGCAGGATATACTGTCTACACGGGATCCTGATAAACCCTGCATCACACTCTGCTCCGGTTCAGCCTGCCAGGCGACGCACTGCAAAAAAGTTGCGGCAGCGCTTGATGTTGAACTGGAAAAACAGGGTTTAACGGAAGCGGTACACTTCAGAAAAACCGGGTGCCACGGTTTTTGCGAACAGGGGCCGATCATCGTCATTTATCCGGAAGGGGTCTGCTACCTGAAGGTGCAGCCTGAAGATATTCCGGAGATTGTCTCGCAGACGCTGGTGGCGAAGAAGATTGTCGAGCGCCTCGTCTATGTTGATCCGACTACGGGTGAAAAGGCCATCAAGGAAGATGATATCCCCTTCTACAAGAATCAGCAGCGCCTTGTGCTTGGCCTCAATACCAAGATAGACCCGAAAAGTCTTGAAGATTATCTCGCTGTCGGCGGTTATCAGGCTTTGACGAAAGTGTTTACCGGAATGACTCCGGAACAGGTCATCGCTGAAGTTAAGGCCGCCAGCCTGAGAGGGCGCGGCGGCGGCGGTTTTCCGGCCGGGATAAAGTGGGAGGCGTGCCGTAACTCGAAGGGCGACACGAAATATGTCATCGTCAACTGCGATGAGGGGGACCCGGGGGCGTACATGGACCGTTCCCTCATGGAAGGTAACCCCTACTGTGTGCTTGAGGGACTGCTGATCGGTGCCTACGCCATCGGTGCTCAGGAAGGATACGTGTACGTCCGCCAGGAATACCCGCTGGCGGTTGAGAATTTGATGGCCGCCATCAAAACGGCGGAGGAGTTTGGTCTGCTGGGGAAAGATATCCTCGGCTCCGGGTTTGATTTTATCGTCAAAGTGCATAAGGGGGCCGGAGCATTCGTCTGCGGTGAGGAAACAGCCCTCATCATGTCTCTGGAAGGCAAGGTAGGCGAGCCGAAATCACGACCGCCATATCCGGCTGTCAGGGGATTATGGGGTAAGCCGACCAATATTAATAACGTGGAGACGTGGGCTAACATCCCTCTCGTTATCAATAAGGGTGCTGCCGCCTTTACTTCAATCGGTACCGAGGGAAGCAAAGGCACCAAGATATTTTCACTGGTCGGTAAGGTCAACAACACCGGCCTCGTAGAGGTGCCGATGGGCGTGACCCTGCGGGATATTGTCTATAAAATCGGTGGCGGTATCCCCGGCGGTAAAAAATACAAGGCGGTGCAGACGGGCGGCCCGGCCGGCGGCTGCATGCCGGAGAGTCTCCTCGACATGGAAGTCGACTTCGACCAGCTGACCAAGGCCGGCTCGATGATGGGTTCCGGTGGCATGATCGTTCTCGATGAAGAGACCTGCATGGTAGATTTTGCCCGCTATTTCCTCGGCTTTCTTGCTGATGAATCGTGTGGTAAATGTGTTCCCTGCCGCGAAGGCGTAAAGCAGATGCTCATCATTCTGACCAGAATAACCAAGGGGAAGGGACGGAAAGGGGATATCGAGCTTCTGGAGGAGTTGGCCGAGGTCGCCGGCTCTGCTGCTCTCTGTGCCCTCGGCAAAGGGGCGCCGAATCCGGTGTTAAGCACAATACGCCACTTCAGGGACGAGTACGAGGCGCACATCAACGACGGCAACTGCCCGGCGCTTTCCTGTAAGGAACTGATCTCGTACTACATTGACCCTGAGAAGTGTCAGGCCTGTTTGAGCTGCGGCAAGAAGTGTCCGGCCGAGGCGATTGATGGCGGCAAAAACCTGATTCACGTTGTTCTCCAGGATAAATGTACCAAGTGCGGATCCTGCCTGGAAGCCTGCCCTGCCCGCTTTGGTGCGGTGCGTAAAATTTCCGGTGAGCCTGTTCCCGCTCCTCTTCCACAAGAATCACGGACTATAGTCAGAAAGAGTAAACAATCATGAGCGAACTGCTATTACAGATAGATGGTAAAGAAGTCACCGCACGAGCTGGTGCAACCATTCTCGAAGCCGCCCAAAGCGTTGGCATAGCCATTCCGACACTCTGTCATCATGAGAAGCTGGAAGCGCATGGCGGTTGCCGGATCTGCTCGGTGGAAGTGGATGCCCGCGGCAGAACCAGTGTCGTTGCCGCGTGCCTCTACCCGGTGGAGCAGGACCTGGTGGTGCGGACGAGAACCAGGAAGCTGGAGCGGATCCGGAAATCACTGGTGGAGATGATGATGGCTCATGCTCCCGATTCCGAGCAGCTGCTGGCTTTGGCCGAGGAGTATGGTGCAGACAAAGACCGCTTTGGCAAAGAGATCTCCTTCTGCATCCATTGCGGCCTCTGTGTGCGCTATTGCGCCGAGATCAAGAAGAAGCATGCCGTCGGGTTCATCGACAGGGGACCGCGGAAAGAGATCTGTTTCATTCCGGAGATTGCCGCCAGGGAGTGCTGGGAGTGTAAGGAGTGCTTTCCGCTCTGCCCGACGTCGGCTCTGCAGGCAGCCTTTGTATTGATTAAATCGCTGACATCCCAGGCAGATGGATCTGGCGCTGAGCGGAAGGCATAGGGACTCGGGAGGCGCTATGGCAGATCATTTCCGCTATTACCTGCGGGTTCGTTATTCGGAATGCGATGCCCAGAAGGTGGTTTTTAACGCCCGGTATGCCGACTACGTTGATATAGCGACCACAGAATTTCTTCGCGCCAGTTGCACCGGCTTCGGCTTTATCGAATATCATGTCGTCAAACAGACAATCGAATGGAAAGCCCCTGCCCGCTTTGACCAGGTTCTGGAACTGTCGCTTTCGGTTCAGCATCTCGGCACATCATCATTTACTATCGCCACCGAAATCCGTGTCGCCGGCCAGGAACAGCTCATCACCAGAGCCGAAACCGTCAATGTCCTCATCGATGCCGAGACCATGCAAAAAACAACCATTCCGACCGCTCTTCGAGCGGCTTTGGAGAAAGGTGCTCCCGGCAAGGTAATTGACCATGCCGGGTATTTCGGTCATGCATCAGCGAAATAGTCCAGACGCTCACACTGCCCTGAGCATTTAGTCTCTGGAACAGCAGTTGCCATACCTTCCTCCTCAGTCCCACCAGAATCCCCAACCATTACATTGAAACATTTTGCAAATACTGATTGGCTCATGTGACAAAAATGCAGTTGTCGCAATTGAACAGGTATGATACAAAAATCCATGGCTGAAACAAAGATCATTGACCAATCTATTTTGGTGTCGCGTAAACGTGGGAATGGCACCCTTAGATTTGAAGTTTGGGAAGACAATGGGATAGTCACCCGTTACAATCTGGCTTACATCAATCACCTCATTTTCAGTGGCGATAATGGCCGGGTTGTAGGGTATGATAACAAGCACGGCCACCATAGACATTTTAAAGGTGCTGTAGAGTCGGTGAATACGACAAGTTTCTCTGAAATCGAAAAGCGTTTTGAACAAGAATGGACAATTGTGCTGGGAGAATACAATGCGCAACGTAATCGTTAAAACAGGAACTACGGAAGACTATTTTGCATGTGTACGCGATATTGCCAAACAGATTGATCGTGGTGAAGTACCAAAACCGGATTTTACCCTCACTTTTGAAGATCCGGGTGATATGTTTGCCGTACTGTCTCCAGCAAGACTGGAACTGTTTCGAGCGGCCAAGTCAGACCCCTCTTCCATAACTGCCATCGCACATCGTCTGCATCGAGACAGAAGCACGGTCAAAAAGGATGTTGATATACTGGTAGCCGCCGGTCTGCTTAATATTGAGGAAGTACCACTTCCCGGGCATGGCAGGCAAAAGTTTGTCCGCGTATCTGCTGACAGAATTCAACTGCAGGCAGTTGTGGTTTGATCGAGTATAAATACTGCTAAAGTAAATTCCGGTTACAGTCCTTTCAACTCCCCTCCAGTGAAAAAGGTTTTTTGGGTCTATGATTTCAAATATGTATTCGCTCAATCCGTGGGCGAGAAAAACCGTTGGTGCAGTATATCTTATTGTCATTGCACTGCTGTCCCTCTGGCCCGCCAAGTCCATACCACACCTTTCCCTCTTCTTCGGTGCCGATAAACTGGTTCATATCTGCATGTATCTGGGGCTTTCGTTCCTCGCCTGCTGGATTTATGACATCGGCCATCAGCGGATATGGTTTATATATTCACTGCTTATGGTTGTTTTTATGTACGGAGCGCTTATGGAGGTGTTACAGCATACAATGCGTGCCGGACGCAGTTTTGATCTCAAGGATATGATCGCGAATCTTGTCGGGGCGATTATAGGGACGCTGATCTATAAATATCTGGATCGAATGCATCTGGAGAAGAGTGGTTGTTGCTCAGGTGAATAGCTCTTATATAATCCCTAATCCCTTCAGTCGTACCACTTCGTCATCGGTAACTCCAAGCATCCCCGTCAAAACTTCATCGTTGTGCTCTCCCAGTCGGGGTGGTGGTTGCCGGTCATTCAGCGGTGCCCCGGTAAATTTCATCGGACTCCCCACCAGCGGAATCTGTCCAGCCGCTGTATGCGGCACATCTACGCGCATGCCGCGCGACTGGACCTGGGGATTGGCAAAGACCTCCGCGATGGTATTGATTGGGCCGCACGGCACACCCGCCTCTTCAAATGCAGCAATCCACGCGGTACTGGTCCGCTCTTTGAGTGCCACCTGAATGACAGGGATCAGTTCGGCACGATGGCGTACCCGGTCGGCATTGGTGCGAAAGCGCTCGTCGTCGGCCAGTTCCGGACGCTTGACAACGGCACAGAATCGTGAAAACTGGGTGTCGTTGCCCACGGCGATAATTATGTGACCATCATTGGTTGCCAGCGCCTGGTACGGGACGATGTTCGGATGGGCGTTGCCGAGTCGAACCGGCGAGCTGCCCGATACCAGATAGTTGGTCGCCTGATTGGCCAGTGTCGCCACCTGAACATCGAGCAGCGCCAGATCAATATATTCTCCCTCGCCGGTCCTGTCCCGGTGTGCCAGAGCGGCGAGTACCGAAGTTACAGCATACATGCCGGTAAAAATATCAACAATGGCGACGCCAACCTTGATCGGTGCGCCTCCGGGAACCTCATCTGGTTCGCCGGTAACGCTCATTAACCCTCCCATTCCCTGAATAAGAAAGTCATAGCCGGCGCGGTTCCGGTAGGGCCCGGTCTGGCCGAATCCGGTGATGGAACAGTAGATGACCCCCGGGTTAATCTCCTTGAGGGAGGGGTAATCGAGGCCATACTTGGCAAGACCGCCGACCTTGAAGTTCTCAAGAATGATGTCACAGTCAGCAGCCAGCCGACGCACCAACTCCTGCCCTTCCGGGCGGGTAAAGTCTATGGTGACCGACTTTTTACCCCGGTTTGCCGAGAGGAAATAGGCGGCATCACTGGTCGGGTGCCCCTCACGGTCGGCCAGAAACGGTGGGCCCCACCCGCGGGTATCGTCGCCCAGGCCGGGACGTTCCACCTTGATAACCTCCGCCCCCAGGTCTGCCAGAGTCTGCCCGGCCCAGGGGCCGGCAAGTACCCGGCTGAGGTCAAGTACCCGTATATGGCTTAGCGGGCCTGACATTGTTTATGCCCTTGTTTTCCGTTCGCCAAAGGGGCGCCTTGCGGTAAATCTGTATCGGTACAGGTAGAGACAACGAACTCCACAATCTTATCCGGGCAGCAGACGTGATAGCCGTCATTGTGTCCCATTTTTTCTGATTCAATGCCGAAACGGGCGGTCATGATAAACGGGTAAATTCCCAGCAGGGCGGTGACGCAAACCGGTGCCGAAGCGGCATAGTCGATCATCGGGCCATCCAGGTACACACAGGAATCCACCTTCATCAATGGGCACTCTGACTTTACCACCTTAATCTGTACTCTTTTGTCCGGTTCCAGTTTCACGGAGTCCCCCTGTGAGATATACGAATGGGGCGAAAAACTGCTCGCCCCATTCGTGTGCAATATATTCCTACGCCCGCAGTTGTTGCAGTGATTCTTCCAGAATAGCAAGGCCCCGCTCAAGCTCTGCGTCGGCAATCACCAGCGGCATCAGGACTCGAATGACGTTACCGTGATTTCCGCAGGAGAGCAGTACCAGCCCTTTCTCATAGCACAGTTTTGTCAGCTTCTTCGCTTCATCACCGGCCGGCTCTTTGGTCTCCCGGTCTCGTACCAGCTCCAGTGCCAGCATCGGCCCCTTGCCGCGCACCTCGCCGATCATCTCGTACTTCTCCTGCATGGCGAGGAAACGCGCCAGCAGCTTTTCACCCAGTTCTACGCCACGCTTGAGCAGGCCATCCTCCAGCAGAATCTCCAGCACTGCGAGGGCGGCGCTGCATGCGAGGGGGTTGCCGCTGTAGGTCCCGCCGAGTCCCCCGATATGGGACTGGTTCATGATTTCCGAACGGCCGATAATGGCGCTGAGCGGCATTCCTCCGGCGAGGCTTTTCGCTGAAGTGATTATGTCCGGCTCAATGCCCCAGTGATCTATGGCAAATATTTTACCGGTTCTCCCCATGCCGCTCTGAACTTCATCGACGATCAGCAGGATACCGTGTTTCTTACAGATGGCATGCAGTTTTGTGAAGTACTCCTGTGGCGGAGTAATAAAGCCCCCCTCGCCCTGAATCGGCTCAACAATAACCGCTGCGGTCTGTTCTGCGGCAACATTGGTGATGAAAAATTCTTCGAGGTAATCGGCGCATGAGGCTTTGCACTCCGGGTACTTCAAGCCGAACGGGCAGCGATAACAGTACGCGAACGGCATGCGATAGGTTTCCGGGGCAAAGGGGCCGTAGCCCAGTTTGTACGGCTTTACCTTGCTTGTGAGGCTCATGGTCAGCAGGGTGCGGCCATGAAAGGCATTTTCAAATGAGATCACCGCCGGGCGCTTTGTCGCATACCGGGCAATTTTAACGGCGTTTTCATCTGCCTCGGCGCCTGAGTTGCCCAGCATGGTCATTTTGTCGAACGCTCCGGGCGCCAGATCGTTCAGCTTTGCCGCCAGCGTGATATATGATTCATAGGGATTCACATGAAAACAGGTGTGAATGAATTTTTCCGCCTGGTTCTTGATGGCAGCCACGACTTTCGGGTGACAGTGGCCGACATTATTCACTCCGATGCCGCCGGCAAAATCGATCAGCTCCCGCCCGTCAGCGTCAATCATGATTGCTCCGCGGGCTTCTTTGATAAATGAGGGGGTCAGATTCACCAGTCCCTGCGGAACGTGCTTATTGCGCAGCTGCATCAGTTCTTCGTTTCGTGTGGTCATGAGTGCTACTCCTTTAGCTGTGTGATCTCGGGCATTAAAGTGTATCTCACTCGTCAGGTTCACCAGTTTATGGTGCTGAGAGGCTTACGGTAGTTAATCAAGGATCATGCCATCAAGATATATAAAATGTATCTGCCCGTTTTTTCACATATTTACTATTGTATCGCCAGGCACGGCCACGAGATTGCCGCGGAAAGAGGTTATCAGGAATGCTCAATAATTATTCCATATTGCATATTTTATGCTATTGTGCATAATTGAGAGGGCTGGTGGAGTTTCGGTCTTCTTGTAAACGTATAACATGCTGTATATAAAGGAAATAATAATTTTGGATCACCAGCAAAGGGAGTGTCATGCCGCTTGCCCTAGAGCCACATCAGTTCATCGCTTCAGCTTTCAGTGATGCAACACTTCACTCGGAAAATTTTTACCATGCCCTCACCGACGCCATTGACGTGGGATTTATTGCCATAAATAACTCCGGCATGACCATTCATGCCAACCGCATTGCCCGGGAGAGCTTCAATATATCATGCGGAACTCACCTGAACAGCATTATGCCGGAACTGTGGGACAAGATCTCCCAGACGCTGCGCGAAAGCAAGCCGCGGTTGGAGATTTCGGTGCGCGGTGTAGAGTCCAATTACCTGGTGAAAGTCAGTCCGATCATGGTTGAAGGAGAGCGTATCGGGGTGGCGTGCCTTTTTATTGAAAGTACCGAGCTTGAAGATATCGCTATGCAGATGCGCTTTTTTCAGGAGCTTACCTGTGAGTTGGATACCATCATCGATTCATCGTCAGACGGTCTCTGGATCTGTGATGCAGAAGCCAACGTGCTCCGCATCAATCCTGCTTCTGAACGGGTCAATAAAATACGGTCCAGTGAGGTTGTCGGACGCAATATGCGCGAACTGGTTCAAGAGGGGTTTGTTGACAGATCCGTGACTCTGGAGGTTATCAAGACAGGAGCAGCCTTCAACATGCTGCAGCAGCGGGAGGGGAGCAAGCTGATATTGACCGGCAATCCTGTTTTTAGCAGCAATGGCGACCTGATTCGGGTCGTTGTGAGTGAGCGTGATATCACCGAGATAGATACGTTGCAGCGGGAACTGGAGGAACAGGGGGCAATTAAAGACCAGGTATTGCATCATATGCTGGAGATGCAGCAGGTAGAGATGGAATCACGGCGGGTCATCGCAAAAAGCCCCTGCATGCTCAAGGCGCTGCGGCAGGCTCTCAAAGTGAGCATCGTTGATTCATCGGTGCTGATACTCGGCGAATCCGGAGTTGGAAAAGGGCTGTTCGCCGACCTGATTCACAAAAATTCGGGCCGCGCCGACAAGCCGCTGATCAAGATAAACTGCGGCGCCATCCCCGAATCATTGATCGAGTCCGAGCTGTTCGGTTATGAAAAAGGCGCGTTTACCGGAGCGCAGACAGGCGGCAAACCGGGGTACCTCGAACTCGCTGATGGCGGTACCCTGTTTCTGGACGAAATCGCGGAATTACCTACGGCTTCACAGGTAAAGCTGCTCCGCTTTCTTGAGGATGGCAGAGTAACCCGCCTCGGCGGGACGAAAAGCCGCACCGTAAATGTCCGTATTCTCGCCGCTACTCACCGTAATCTTGAGGAAATGGTAAAGCAGGAGCGCTTCCGCCTTGATCTCTATTACCGTCTCAAGGTAATCCCGATTCACATCCCCTCGGTACGGGAGCGCAGAGAATGCATTCTCCCCATGCTCCATCACTATATTGCTATCTACGGGGCCAGGAACGGCATCAAGAAAAGACTTTCCGGTGCAGCTTCGGATGTTCTTTTGGTCTATCCATACCCGGGAAATGTGCGGGAGCTTATCAATATCTGTGAGCGGTTGGTCGTCATGTCGGAAACCGAATTAATCGACCTGCAGGATCTTCCGAGTGATATAGCCGGACACGCGAAAGAGGTCGGGACAAGCATTGTCAGCTGGCCGGCATCAATGACCCTCCAGCAGGCGGTTGACAGTGTGGAGCGCTCTATTCTCACCCAGGCGCTGGAGCGGTTTGACAACCAGTCTCAGGTGGCTGAGGCACTGGGGGTTAATCAGTCGACCATTTCCAAAAAACTGAAGCGCTACGGTCTTGGCTGAATTATATTTTATTCCGTTTGGCATAATTGTGCGCCGCAGCATTCAAACAGTGTTCACATCTTCTGTCTACTCGATTGAGGTATCCACCGATATTATTCTCCCGTCAGGCAGACCTCCAGACAGGCGACAATACCCGCATACAACATACTTTCATAACGACGGCTGCTACTAACATCATAGATTAAAAAAACAGCTGTTGCACGTCGTCTGTGCCGATCACATAACGCAGACGGAATATTGGCACGTCTTGTGCTAAATCATTATATCAATAACAAACCGTTCTGTTCCGAATCGTACGATCTAAATTCACAGAGCGCTTTCAGAAATTCAACCTATCGGAAAGCAGCTCACTACACTAAGGAGGCAACACAATGAAAAAAAGATTGCTCTGTACTCTGGCTCTTGTCACATCACTCCTGGCAACAACCACGCTTTTTGCAGCTGACGAAGCTGTGTTCAAGGTCGGGGTCGTTACTGAACTGTCCGGTTCTCTGGCCACCGGCGGCAACGTCACCAAAAGAGGCTACGATCTGTGGGCTCAGGAAGTTAATGCGAAAGGCGGCATCGAAATCAAAGGAAAGAAATACCAGGTAAAACTTTTTTATGCTGATGCCCAGTCAAACCCTGCGTCCGGAGCTGCCGCTGCAGAACGCCTGATCACCCAGGAAAAAGTTGATTTCATCCTCGGTCCCTACTCCTCCGGCGTCACCATTGCGGTAGCACCGGTTGTCGAAAAGTACAAAGTCCCGATGATTACCGGTTCGGCAGAATCTCCCCTCATCTGGACCAACAAATTCCTCTACACCTTCGGCACCGTGCCGCCAATCAACTTTACCGGCGCCACCCCGATCAAAACCCTCAGCGAACTGAAACCGGCTCCTAAAACCGCTGTTATTCTCGGCTCCAACGACACCTTTTCCAAAGCGTCTGCTGAAGCTTTCAAAGCTGCCGCTGAAGCTGCCAAGATCAAAGTTCTCAAGTTCAACATCGTTCCTGCCGGCCAGGACCTCACCCCGCTCCTGTCTGCTGTTCGCGGTTTAAAGCCAGACCTGATCGCTTTCGGCGGCCATGACGAAGAACTTATCAAACTGGTTAAATCACTACGCCAGATCGACTACACACCAAAAGCGCTCCTGATGCATTACGGTGTCACTGAGCCGGCCTTCGTAGAAGCGCTCGGTAAGGATGCCAATCAGGTGTTCGGTGCTTCCGTCTGGACCAACAGCGCCAAGACCAAGAGCAAGATTCTCTGGCCGACCGCTGCTAGCTATGACGCTGCATCAATGAAAGCGTTCAACACTCCGGCCGACTACACTCAGGCAGGCTCTTCGGCTGCCGGCATCGCCTTCCAGGTTGCCCTGCAGAAAATCGGCGCCACACCCGGAATGTCAGAGGCAAAGCGCACCGAGCTGATCAAGGCTCTGGAGCAGGTTGATATTGACACCTTCTACGGCAAGGTCAAGTTCGCTACGACCGGCGAGTACTACCACGCCAACGTCGGTATGACTCCTCTTACCATTCAGATCCAGAATGGCAAAACCGTCGTTGTCGGTCCGAAGAGCAGCCAGGAAGCACCTCCGCAGTACCCGTTCACTCCGTGGAAAGATCGGTAGTAAATTAAAAGCAAATCCCCCTCAATCCCCCTTTACAAAGGGGGAGGCTTTAGAGTCCCCCCTTTGTAAAGGGGGGTTAGGGGGGATTTGCCGTTAAAACCTCAAGATCCGAGACACCAGAAGCAGTCGGAGGAAAATGTAATGGAACTTCTACCTCAAGCGTTGATGGACGGGATTCTGCTCGGCGGAATATATATCACCATCGCCATCGCCTTCTCCCTTACCTACGGGGTAATGCATATCATCGACTTCGCCGTCGGTGAATGGATCATGTTCGGCGCATTTGCCGGGTACTATCTGAATAAAGTGACCGGCATCGACCCGTTCCTGCTGCTGCCGGTGGTCTTTATTCTGTTCGCCATGATCGGCTACCTCATTCAGCCGGTGATACACCGGGTTCTGAGCGGTAACAAAGGCAACCCGTTGTTGATGGGACTGGTCTTTACCTTTGGTCTCGCCATCATGTTCCAGGGCATCGCCCTGACAGTGTTCGGATTTTACAGCAACTCAACCCCCTCTGTTTTTTCCGAGGGATCATTTTTCTTTGAAAAATTCGGCTTTTCGCTGACCATCTCTTCGATCCGCCTGGCAGGACTGATCTATGCCCTGGCAATTACGGCGGCACTCCATTACCTGCTGAAGAAAACCAATTTCGGTCTCGGCGTTCGCGCTCTGGCCTTGAACCGGGACTCTGCCGGACTGATGGGGGTCAATGGCAAACAGACCGCTTCACTGGTCTACGGACTCTATGTCGGTGTCAGTGCCATGACCGGTGTTCTGATCGGCTGTATCCTCTCTGTCAGCGCCCAGATGGGCACGGAATACACCATCTTTGCCTTCTTTGTGGTGGTTCTTGCCGGTATGGGGTACCTCGCGGGGGTGCCGTGGGCGGCGCTGCTGCTCGGCATGGTTCAGTCAATTTTCCTGATTTATTTCAATCCGGGGCATACCCTGCTGGCAGTTTTTGCGATCCTGTACATCATACTGCTGATTTCACCACGAGGGTTATTTGGAAGGGGAGTCTGAAATGAAAGATAAAAGCATCCGCTGGGGCCTCCCTATTCTGCTCGTTCTTATCGCCCTGCCTGCAGTTGTCCAGGACACCTTTTTCCTCCGCGTGATCACCGAGGCGATCATGTGGATCGGACTCGCCCTGGCTTTTGATGTCCTTGCCGGCTATACCGGCTACCTGAACTTCGGCCACGGTGCCTTCTTCGGCCTCGGCGCCTACACCACCGCCATTCTGATGATGCAGGCCCACTGGCCATTTGCCCTGGCGCTCCCGATGGGCGGCATCCTGGCCGGCGTGGGCGCTCTGGTAGCCGGTCTGCCGACGCTCCGCCTCAAAGGCGCCTATTTCGCCATTGCCACCTGGGCGCTCTCGCGAGCCGTCCAGCAGATGGCCCTGATCATGGATATCACCGGCGGCCCTGACGGCATGCGGCTCCCCTCGTTCCTCAACCCGCAGTTCTTTTACTACTTGATGCTTGCCATTGTCGCCGTTACTTTCGCACTGCTCTGGTATCTGCTGGAATGCTCCCCCTTCGGCCTGAAGCTGAAGGCGATTCGCGAGGATGATCAGGGGGCCATGGCACTCGGACTCAATCCGACCAAGTTGAAAATGCAGGCGTTCATCCTCTCGGCTGTTCCGACCGGTGTCCTCGGCGGCGTCTATGCCTACTGGATTACCTTTATCGACCCCGCTTCGACCCTGGGTGATCTGGTAAGTGACCAGGCACTTGTCATGGTGGTCTTCGGCGGTATGGGTACACTGATCGGCCCGGTCATCGGCGCCCTGCTCATTTTTGCCTTCAAGACCCTGTTCTGGGCCTATCTGTCCGATTTTCAGCTCCTCTACCTGATCATTCTCGGCGCGGTCATCGCCTTGAGTGTCGTGTTCATACCGAACGGGCTCTGGGGAACACTGAGAGGGGCACGATCGAACAGGAAAGACGAGGCGAAGAAGGCTGGCAGCAGTGCCGCAAAACTGTCACAGAGCGAAGGGGAATAAATCATGGCTGAACCGATCTTAAAAGTGAATTCGGTGACAAAATGTTTCGGCGGATTGACTGCGGTCAACAACGTCTCCTTTGAGGTCCAGCAGGGCGAGATCATCGGCCTGCTCGGCCCCAACGGCGCCGGCAAAACAACCCTGTTTAACGTCATCAGCGGCTTTTACGCCCCGACCAACGGTACCATCATATTCAAAGGACTCGACATCAGTGGCAAACCTCCCTATACACTGGCCGACCGCGGCATTGGCCGGACGTTCCAGGTGGTAAAGCCGTTTGCCGGGCTGTCGGTACTGGAAAACATCATCATCGCTTCGTTTCTGCGCTACCCGAAACGGAAGGATGCCGAACGGCATGCGTGGAAGATCCTCGAGAACACCGGACTGGCGGACCGCGCCGATGTTTCTGCTGCCAGCCTGACCCTGGCCGGGCGCAAACGGCTTGAAATAGGCAAGGCACTTGCTCTGGAGCCGACCTTTCTTCTTCTCGATGAAGTTGTAGCCGGACTGAATCCGACTGAAGCAGACAAGACGGTGGAACTGATACTGGAACTGAAAAAGCAGGGCATGACCATTCTGATTGTGGAACATATCATGCGGGTTATCATGAACATCAGTGATCGCTTGGTGGTGTTGAATTTCGGCGAGAAGATAGCAGAGGGTACGGCGGCTGAAGTAGCGCGCAACCCGCTGGTTATTGAAGCCTACCTGGGAGAGGCAGCGGCATGAACGTACTTGACGTCACAGACATAGCGGTGAAATACGGAGACCTGCAGGCTCTCTGGGGCATCTCGTTTTCGGTCAAAAAAGGGCAGCTTGTCGCCCTGATCGGCGCCAACGGCGCCGGCAAGACCACGACACTCAAATCCATCTGCGGCCTCGTTCCGCTCGCAGGCGGTGAAATCAAGCATAATGGCGCTGTCATCAGCGGCCAGCCGGTACACAAGGTGGTTGATCTCGGTATCACCCTTGTTCCGGAGGGAAGGCAGCTCTTTTCAAAAATGACCGTGGAGGAAAACCTGCTGGTGGGAGCCTATCTCAAGCGAACGCACAGCAAGCGGGCGGCTACTCTCAAGCATGTCTACTCGGTCTTTCCGCGGCTTGAGGAGCGGCGCAACCAAACCGCAGATACCCTCTCCGGCGGTGAACAGCAGATGGTCGCCATCGGCCGGGCCCTGATGCAGGATCCCCAAGTCATCATGTTTGACGAACCGAGCCTCGGCCTCGCGCCGCTTATGGTGAAGGAGGTGTTCAACGTCATTCAGGAGCTGCACCGTCAGGGGCTGACAATTTTCCTCGTCGAGCAGAACGTCCATCAGACTCTGAAGGTTGCCGACTACTGCTATGTCATGGAAAACGGTCGTATCGTCGGTGAAGGTACCGGCAAGCAGCTTGAGGCTGACGAGTCGATCCGCGAAGCGTATCTCGGCTTCTAATCAAATAGGGACGGGAGCACCACGGCATGAGAAGAGTTGACAAGGAAATCAGGGATCGGGCTGACATTGACCGGATTATTTCCGGCAGCCAGGTATGCAGGCTGGGACTGGCCAGGGACAATGTGCCGTATGTCATTCCCGTTTCTTTTGGCTACGATGGCGTCGCGCTCTATATACACACGGCCCATACCGGCAGGAAAATCGAGTTCTTCGAGGCCAATCCCGCCATCTGCCTGGAGTTTGAGCATGCCGTTACTCTCAAGACACATGACAGTGCCGCTTGCAATTGGACATTTTCGTTTCAGAGTGTGATCGGTTACGGCTCGATTCACGAGTTGACCGATCCTGCTGAAAAGACGACCGCCCTGCAGGTGATCATGAAGCAGTATTCAGACCGGGAGTGGAGTTTCAGTGAGGCTTCAGTTGCCGGGGTGAGGGTCTGGAAGATTACCATTGAAAGCTTGAGCGGCAAGCAGTCGAAAGATTTTATAACGCCGTGATTGGCTTTCGTTTTCAAAAAAACGCACGGAGGGTACCATGCCTTTAAAAAATATTCTTGTCCACCTTGATAATTCAGATCATTCCGCCGCCCGGCTGACTCTGGCCGTAGGTATAGCGCAGAAGCATCAGGCGCGGCTTACCGCTCTGTATATCATCACACATCCGTATTATGAGCCGCAGCACATCGATACGGAAGTACGGGCACAGCAGGTTGATACCCAGTTCAACGACATAACTGCCGCCAGCAATGTGCAGGCGGAATTGCTCACCGTTGACTGGAAAGTCACCGGCACCTCCGTTGCCGAAATAATCAATCTTCATGCACACTACGCCGACATGGTGATAGTCGGCCAGGCTGATCATGCCTACGGAGAAAAAGACACTCTATCAGACCTCCCGGAGCGGGTGCTTCTCGGCGCAGGACGACCGGTGCTGATCATCCCCTATGCCGGAACATACAAGGAGTGCGGCGCCACGGTGCTTGTTTCCTGGAAACCGGGGCGTGAAGCGACTCGCGCTGTCAATGATGCCATACCGCTGCTGGCGCTGGCCGATGCCGTTACTATTCTTGCCGTGAACCCGACTGATGAAGAACGGCTCGAAGGGGAAAAGCTCTGTCTCCATCTCGCCTGTCACGGCATTACGGCACGAGTGGAACAGTCGCTCTCTACCGACATCTCCATCGGTGACGTGCTGTTAAACCGCGCTTCTGATGAGGGGATCGACCTCCTCGTGATGGGTGCTTTTGCTCAGACCCGACTCGGCACTCCGGCACTGGGTGATGTAGCCCGGCATATTCTCAAGTATATGACTGTGCCGGTACTTATGTCCCATTGATTCCAATTCCAAATCAAAGCGCTATCATCGTTGGCTCGTCTTCGACACCTCAACGTACTTATAAGTACGCCTCGGTGCCTCAATCCTCGCCGCCTTGATTTCATCTTTGATTTGAAATTGGTAAAAAAGCTTACATAAGGAACAGTAATGAATGTGACCGTAAAACTTATCGGGGTTTTTCAGATCGGCCGTTTTAAGGAGGCGGTCTGCGAGTATCCCATCGGCACCTCGGTACGGAAAGTGGTTGATGAGCTGTTGATTCCCGATCCTCTCCTCGGGATCGTACTTATCAATGACATTCATGCCGGCGTCGAAGATCTGCTCCATGAGGGAGATACACTCTGCCTGTTGCCGTTTATTGATGGGGGGTAAAATATGAAAAGGAGTCATCAACATGAAATACCTCACCTCTGATCCCGCCTCGGAACCATCCTCGATTTTATATACCCGCTGTACTGTTGATCTGAAGTACGGAAAAATCAGTCAGCAAGATGTCCCCTGCCGAAACCTTGAGGACGTACTGGGCGGGTTCGGCCGTTCATTCCAGATTCTGGCCGAACGGAATATCAGTCACGCCTATAGCGAAGAAAATCCGTTGATTGTCAATACCGGCCTCTTGACCGGCAGCAGCGCCATGACCGGGCTGCGCACCTATTTTTCCGGATACAGCCCGCTCAAAGAATCAAAAAAGGGATTGCCTGCAGCCATGTGGTCAACCGGCAGCGGCAACTTCGGTGCCAAATTCAAGTGGGCCGGCCTCGATGAATTGATCTTTGAAGGACGCTCAGCAACACCGGTCTATGCGCTGATAAAGGAATCTCCGGAAGGAGCGGTGGTTGAGTTGAAGCCGGCCGATCATTTGCTCGGTCTTTCCACTCACGATAAAATGATGGTTTTGCAGCAGGAATACGGCAGCAATGCCCACTTTGCCACCATCGGTCAGGCGGGCGAGCAGTGGGAAAATGTCTACTTCGGAGCGGTAGGGCTCTCAACCGACAACCAGCTCAAATCGGGAGAGGACAAAATGCGCTTTGCCGGTCGCGGCGGCATGGGGAGCCTCATGGGCTACAAGAACCTCCTTGCTCTCGTGGCCCAAAGCAGCGACAAAATTAAAGCTCTGACTCCCGAAGTCAAGGCTGTCAACATCAACGTCGTCAAGGGGGGCGGTGCGGCACGGCTGCAACCGATCAGCCGTGGCGGCGGTGGCGGTACCTGGGCTGCGTACGATGTGCTGCAGGCCTTCCATGCCGTGCCGGTGAACAACTTCCGTCCTCAGGGGAACGACCTGCCGGAGCAGCTGTTTCGGACTCGTGTGGAAAAGGAATATGTTATCAAATCGGAAGCCTGCTACCGCTGCGGCATAACCTGCCATAACAATATCCATGAGAAGAAGGATGACGGGAGCGCCGGCCGGTTTCTGGCCAAATTCGACTACGAACCGCTCAACCTGCTCGGCACCAACATCGGCATCCATGATGCCGGCCAGGCAGCCCGGCTGATTCACCTTTCCGACAACTGCGGCATGGATTCGATCTCTCTCGGGGTGACGGTTTCCTATGTGCTCTCTTACAACGAGAGGCATCCTGACAAGCCGCTGCTGAACGGCGCGACCTTCGGCGATTTTGCCAGGATAGAGGATCTCATCATACAGGCCGGCCACGGTAAGCTCCCGGAGATCGGGCGCGGCTCCAAGCGCCTCTCAGAGAGTACCGGTGAGACCTCTTACGCCTACCATGTCAAAGGCCTGGAGTTGCCGGCGTATCAACCGGAAACCAACCCGGGGTACGCCTGGGCCATTGCCGGCGGGCATATGTCGATGGCGACGTACGGCATGCTCACCCGTGAAGGCAAGTCGGATATGGAATCATGGGTTCAGGGGATCACGCAGACAAAATTGCAGATAGTCGGTTTCGATATGATCGGCCTCTGCAAGTTTTTTGATATTACCAAAGGGATCTGCACGCAGATGGTAGTGGATTGTCTCAAGAGCGAGTTAAACCTGGATGTAACAACAGAAGCGCTGGCCGCCTCCGTGCACCGGGCGTTCCTGCGCGGCCTGGCCCTGGAGTTGCGGCAGGGGTACGAAAAAGAGGAATACACGCTCCCGGCCGAAGTTTGGGAGCGAGCGAACACAAACATCAAGCTGCCGAATATTACCTCTCCGGAATTTATCGCCGAACTGCAGAAAAGGGTCTGGGAGATATTTGATCCGCAGTTGGCGGGGTTGGCGGCGTAACCGGATGATAGTATTGACAACCCCGTTATAAATACACGTTATCTGCAAAATAATGCCCATCCATTTCCTCTGGACGGGCATTTTCAGTATCAGCTGTAAACGGGTGGCTGCGAGTTACGGCAACTCACTACTCCCCATCAGATAACGATCACACTCACGCGCAGCTCCGCGCCCTTCATTAAACGCCCACACTACAAGGCTCTGCCCGCGACGACAGTCGCCAGCGGCGAACACGCCCGGTACGCTGGTGCTGTACTTTTCAAACTCCGCCTTGATGTTACTGCGTGAATCCCTCTCCAGCTTTAAAGATTCAATCAGCGGCTGCTCCGGCCCGAGAAAGCCCATCGCCAGCAGCACTAACTGCGCGGGACGGATTTTTTCCGTGCCGGGCACCGGCTGGGGTATAAACTGTCCCTTGTCGTTTTTCTGCCAGGCTACTTCCACCGTGTGAACGGCCTTGACCGCACCACTCTCATCCCCTTCAAAGCGGGTTGCGGTCGTCAGGTAGATGCGCGGATCAGCGCCGAACTTTGCCGCAGCCTCTTCCTGGCCATAATCCATCTTGTTGATTTTAGGCCATTCCGGCCAGGGGTTGTCCTCCGCACGCCGGTCCGGTGAGCGGGGCATGATTTCCAGCTGAATGACACTGCTGCAGCCGTGGCGGAGCGAGGTGCCGACACAGTCCGTTCCGGTATCGCCGCCGCCGATGATGATAACGTCCTTCCCCTTGGCTGAGATGAAATCATTCGTTCCATTCAGCAGTGCTCTGGTGTTGGCGGTCAAAAACTCCATGGCAAAATGAATCCCCGTGAGATCACGGCCGTCAATCGGCAGATCGCGCGGCAGGGTGGCACCGGTTGTCACGACAACGGCGTCAAATTTACTCCGCAGTTTTATCGTCGGATAAGCATCCCCGCCAATTTCGGTATTGCAGACAAAGCTGATCCCTTCCGCCTCCATCAGCTTGATACGGCGCAGCAGTACCTCGCGCTTGTCGAGCTTCATATTGGGGATGCCGTACATCAGCAGTCCGCCCGGCAGATCAGCACGTTCAAAGACCGTTACGCTATGACCGGCCGTGTTGAGTTGGGCGGCAGCGGAAAGACCGGCGGGGCCGGAACCGACTACGGCCACTTTTTTACCGGTGCGGGTTGCAGGGATGCGCGGCGCGATCCACCCTTCTTCAAAACCTCGCTCGATAATGCTCACTTCAATATTTTTGATCGTAACCGCCGGATCGATCATGCCGAGGGTACAGGAACCCTCGCACGGTGCCGGACAGACGCGTCCGGTAAACTCCGGAAAGTTGTTGGTTTTGAGCAGTCTATCGAGCGCCTGATGCCAGAAACCGCGGTAGATCAGATCATTCCATTCCGGAATGAGGTTGTTGATCGGGCAGCCGCTTGCCATTCCGCTGATCAGGACGCCGCTGTGACAGAACGGCACTCCGCAATCCATACAGCGCGCCCCCTGAATCTGCAGCTCCTCTTCCGGCATGTGCAGATGAAACTCGTTCCAGTCGTTTATGCGCTCCAGAGGCGCCCGGTCAGCAGGCACTTCGCGAATATATTCCATGAATCCAGTTGGTTTTCCCATGATTGTTTCCTTATGCTCTGAATTGTTCACTGCAAAACCCAACCACCCCCAACCCCTCCTTTGTAAGGAGGGGAGCTTAAAAACGCCCCCTCCTTCCTTTTAAGGAGGGGGTTGGGGGGTGGTTAGCCTTTAATGCCCGCTGTGCGAATTTTCCTCAAAAGCTGCGGCAAGCGCGTCGTCGCCGCTGAGGCCGGCAGCCTTGGCCCGCTCCAGTGCCTGCAGAACCCGTTTGTAATCGGTCGGCAGTACCTTGATGAACTGCTGACGTACCGTGCTCCAGTTGATCAGCAGCATTGTTGCCTTGGAACTTCCGGTAAATTCCGCATGTTTTTCCAGCATCGCTTTGAGGGTGGCGGCATCGCTCTCATCCAGCGGTTCAAGTCCGGCCATCTCGGTGTTGCAGCGCGTTGCAAAATCGCCCTGCTCATCGAGAACATAGGCGATACCGCCGCTCATGCCGGCGGCGAAATTGCGCCCGGTACGACCGAGTACCGCTACCGTTCCGCCGGTCATATATTCGCAGCCGTGGTCGCCAACACCCTCAACAACAGCATCGACTCCGGAGTTGCGTACGCAGAAACGTTCCCCCGCCATGCCGCGAATATAGGCGCTGCCGCTGGTTGCACCATAAAAGGCGACATTGCCGGTGATGATGTTCTCTTCCGCCTTGAAGGTTGATCCGTCAGGCGGATAGACGACGATTGTTCCGCCGCTTAACCCTTTACCGAGATAGTCATTTGCGTCACCCGACAGTTTTAAGGTTATACCGCGTGGTATGAATGCCCCGAAACTCTGCCCGGCGGAACCGTTGAAGGTAAGGGTAACGGTGCCGTCTGGCAGACCTTTGGCGCCGTGACTGCGGGTTATCTCGTTGCCAAGAATGGTGCCGGTCACACGATCAACATTGGTGATCGGCATCTCTGCAGAGACCGCTTCACCCCGTTCGATAGCCGGCTTGCAGAGATCAAGCAGCTTTGTCATGTCAATTGATTTTTCCAGCCCGTGATCCTGCTGCTCGGTATTGTAGCGACCGACTTTCAGCCCAACTTTCGGCTGGTGCAGTATGTTCGAGAAATCGAGTCCCTGCGTTTTCCAGTGGTCAAGAGCCTTACTAGCCTCCAGCACGTCACAGCGACCGACCATTTCGTTCAGGGTGCGGAAGCCGAGCTGAGCCATGATTTCACGCAGCTCCTGAGCAACAAAGCGCATGAAGTTAACAACATATTCCGGCTTACCGCTGAAGTTCTTGCGCAACTCCGGGTCCTGCGTTGCGACGCCGGTCGGGCAGGTATTGCTGTGGCAGACGCGCATCATAACGCAGCCGAGCGTCACCAGCGGAGCGGTGGCAAAGCCGAACTCCTCGGCACCGAGCAGGGCGGCGATGGCGACATCGCGCCCGGTTTTCAGCTGACCGTCGGCTTCAATGATAATCCGGCTGCGCAGGTTGTTCAGCAGCAGGGTCTGGTGGGTTTCGGCCAGGCCGAGTTCCCACGGCAGACCGGCGTGTTTGATACTGGAGATCGGCGATGCTCCGGTTCCCCCATCATAGCCGCTGATAAGGACAACATCGGCATGGGCTTTTGCCACACCGGCGGCAATTGTGCCGACGCCGACTTCCGACACCAGCTTAACGCTGATGCGGGCACGGCGATTGGCATTTTTCAGATCGTGGATCAGCTCGGCAAGATCCTCGATGGAGTAGATGTCATGGTGCGGCGGTGGTGACACCAGACCGACGCCGGGCGTTGTATGTCGGGTCTTGGCGATCCACGGATAGACCTTGTGGCCGGGCAGTTCGCCCCCTTCACCGGGCTTGGCTCCCTGAGCCATCTTGATCTGCAACTCCCCGGCATTGGTAAGATAATCACTGGTAACGCCGAAACGCCCGGACGCAACCTGTTTGATGGCACTGTTTTTAGAATCCCCCAACTCGTTGGTCCAGGTGAAGCGCTCCGGGTCCTCGCCCCCTTCACCGGTGTTGGATCTGCCGCCGATGCGGTTCATGGCGATCGCCAGCGCTTCATGGGCTTCTTTGCTGATGGAACCGTACGACATGGCGCCAGTCTTAAAACGTTTCATAATGGTTTCAACCGGCTCGACCTCATCGAGCGGTATCGAGGGCATATTGTCCTTGAAGTTCAGCAGGCCGCGCAGGGTATAGTGCCGGGTATTCTGATCGTCGATCAGTGCTGAGAATACCTTGAACTCCCGGTAGTCGTCCGTACGGGTCGCTTTCTGAAGAGAGGTGATTGTCAGCGGATTGTACTGGTGCTCCTCGCCATCTTTGCGCCATTGGTAGTTACCACCCGGGGCGAGGGTCACCTCCGGGGCAACCCGTTCCGGATAAGCGCGGGCGTGGCGCTCCATCAGTTCCCGTGCAATGCCGTGAATATCGGTTCCCCCGATACGTGACGGTGTCCAGGTGAAATAGCGGTCAACGATGCTGCTATGCAGTCCGACCGCCTCAAAGATCTGGGCGCCCCGGTAACTCTGTACGGTGGAAATACCCATTTTAGCCATAGTTTTGACAACGCCTTTGATGGAAGCCTTGACAAAGTTCTTGACCGCTTTCCGGTGGTCAAGCCCCGGCAACATTCCCTGCAGTATCATGTCGTCGAGCGATTCAAAGGCCAGATAGGGGTTGATGGCATTGACACCATAGCCGAGCAGCACGGCAAAATGGTGCACTTCACGCGGTTCACCGGATTCAAGTATCAGTGACACCAGCGTACGAGTGCCACTGTTGACCAGATGATGATGCAGGCCGGAAACCGCCAGCAGAGCCGGAATTGCCGCGTGATTGCCGTCTACGCCGCGATCGGAAAGAACAAGAATGTTGCTGCCGGCATCAACCGCCACATCGGCTGCGGCAAAAAGCGCCTCCAGCCCCCTCTCCATTCCCGCAGCACCACGTGACACAGGAAAGAGCAGCGACAATGTTGCCGCCTTGAAACCGGGTCGGTCAATCTGGCGCAGTTTTTCCAGTTCCTGGTTGCAGAGGAGCGGATGATCAAGCTTGATCCGCCGTGCGTTGAGTGCCGTCGGTTCCAGCAGATTCCCTTCCGAGCCGATCAGGGTAATGGTGGAGGTAACTATCTCCTCACGGATCGGATCAATGGGGGGATTAGTGACCTGGGCGAACAACTGCTTGAAGTAATTGTAGAGCAACTGGTTCTGGCTCGAGAGAACCGCCAGCGGTGTATCAGTCCCCATTGAACCGAGTGGCTGAATACCATCAAGGGCCATAGGCCCGAGAATAACCCGCTGATCCTCATAGGTATAGCCGAAGGCCTGTTGCCGCTGGGTCAAAGCGCTCCGGTCAGGGAGGTGCATGTCGGAAGTGAAGGGGAGGTCTTCCAGAAGAACATAATTATCTTTCAACCAGCGGCCGTAAGGATTCGCCACTGCCAGCTCACTTTTGATCTCTTCGTCCGGAACAATGCGCCCCTGTTCTGTATCAACCAGAAACATCTGTCCCGGCTGGAGCCGCCCCTTGCTGAGGATCCGCTCCGGTTCAATCTGCAGAACGCCGGCTTCGGATGCCATGATAACCAGATCATCGCTGGTAATGTAATAGCGTGACGGGCGCAGGCCATTGCGGTCAAGCACCGCGCCGATGCTGCGGCCATCGGTAAAGGCGATTGCCGCCGGACCGTCCCACGGCGCTATCAGGCAGGAGTGGTACTCATAAAACGCCTTTTTCTCGGGGTTCATCTCCGCGTGGTTTTCCCACGGCTCCGGCACCATCATCATGATGGCGTGCGGCAGCGAGCGACCGCTCATAACGAGCAACTCAAGGCAGTTGTCGAACATGCCGGAATCAGATCCCCCGGTATTGATAATCGGCAGCAGTTTCTTGATGTCATCACCGAACAGGACACTGGTAATGTGGTTCTGGCGGGCATTCATCCAGTTGACATTGCCGCGCAGGGTATTGATCTCGCCGTTATGAGCGAGGAAATGATAGGGGTGGGCGCGATCCCAGCTGGGGAATGTATTGGTTGAGAAGCGGGAATGAACGAGAGCAATAGCGCTTTCCATGGCAGGATCACGCAGTTCCGGAAAATATTTATCCACCTGTACCGGCATGAGCATACCTTTGTAAATGATGGTCCGGGTGGAGAGACTGCAGACATACCAATGTTCATCAACCCCGGCACGGCGAATCTCGTTGGTTGCCCGCTGGTTGATGATATAGAGCTTGCGGTTGAATGCCTGCTCATCACCACACGAAAGCGGGCGCTTGAGGAACAGCTGCCGTACCATCGGCTCACCTTCCCAGGCGGTATTTCCCAGCGAAGAGTTGTCAGTCGGTACATTGCGCCAGCCGAGAATTTCAACACCTTCCTCAACCAGGATTTTTTCCAGTATATGACGGGCGCTGTTACGCTCGGTCGCTTTCGGTGAGGTAAAGACCATGCCGACACCGTAGTCGAACGGTGCAGGCAGAGTGATGCCAAGTGGCGCACAGACCGAGCGAAGGTAGCTGTCAGGCATCTGCAGAAGAATGCCGGCTCCGTCTCCGGTATTCGGTTCACAGCCGCAGGCGCCGCGGTGGTCCAGATTGACAAGAATCTCCAGCGCCTGACTGACGATCTCGTGGGATTTCTTCCCTTTAATGTTGACAACGAAGCCGACGCCGCAGGCATCGTGCTCAAATTGAGGATCGTAGAGGCCCTGCTTAACCGGTGGTTTATTTTTTTTCATTGAGGGTAACCTTTGCCTGAAAATTAATCTGCTCAGAAAGTCAATTGGGTGCGCTGCACACGCGCGGGATTTTTTCATAAGCAGAGAGTGTGCCAGAGTCGAAAATCATGAAGATGCCAACCGCTTTTCCACTGAATAGTGGCCGGTTATAATATTTTCCCGGGGGCCATATCCGGACGACTCCTGTAGCGGACAGAGCCAATGAGTATTTTAACTACACGAATGAGTACACTCATTAGCAGGCGGTCATTTAGCCTACTTACACAATTGCCTGGACTCCGCATCCGATCTACTCAGTTGAGGGCGCAAAAACTCTGTTATGTACAATATCAACTCATTTTTTTTGAAAGATCACCAATGAAGCTGACTATAAAATATGCTGCCAGGGTCATAACTGGTTAATATTTGGGCTAATGCCTGTTTTTTAATAGCAACACCCTGGCGTGGCGCACTATTTGCTTACAAATTGCGCACTCGAAAATGCAGCCTGCATTTAATTTGCGCAGACATGCATATATTTTACTCAGTCGGAGGAATTACATGGCACAGGTAGATGCAAAAATCGAAACGATGTATCAGGAAGTTCTTAAACGCAACCCCGGCGAAACCGAATTCCATCAGGCTGTTCTCGAAGTTCTCGAGTGCCTTGGACCGGTCGTCGCCAAACACCCGGAATACCTTGAGCGCCGCATAATTGAGCGCATTTGTGAACCGGAGCGCCAGATCATCTTCCGGGTACCCTGGCAGGATGACAAAAGCAAAGTCAACATCAATCGCGGCTTCCGCGTAGAATTCAGCAGCGCCCTCGGCCCTTACAAAGGTGGACTGCGTTTTCACCCGTCCGTATATCTCGGCATCATCAAATTCCTCGGTTTTGAGCAGATCTTCAAAAACTCGCTGACCGGTCTGCCGATTGGCGGCGGCAAAGGGGGGTCCGATTTCGATCCCAAAGGGAAGTCCGATGATGAAGTCATGCGCTTCTGCCAGAGCTTCATGACAGAACTGTACCGCCATCTTGGCGAACACACAGACGTTCCCGCCGGTGATATCGGCGTCGGTGGTCGCGAAATAGGCTACATGTTCGGTCAGTACAAGCGTATTACCAACCGCTATGAGCCGGGCGTCCTGACTGGAAAAGGGCTCACCTGGGGCGGCTCACTCGTCCGCACCGAAGCAACCGGCTACGGCGCCACCTTCTTTGTCAACGAAATGCTGAAAGCCCGTAAGGATTCTTTTGACGGTAAAATCTGCACGGTTTCCGGCTCCGGTAACGTGGCCATCTACACCATTGAGAAGATCCATCAGCTTGGCGGAAAATGCGTCGCCTGCTCCGACTCCAACGGCGTTGTATATGACGAGAAAGGTCTCGATCTTGATCTGATCAAGCAGCTCAAAGAAGTCGAGCGGCGCCGCATTGAAGATTATGTTAAAACACACAAGCATGCCAAATACATCGCGAAAGGCAACATCTGGGAAATCCCCTGCCAGGTCGCCATGCCGTCAGCCACTCAGAATGAGATCAACGGCAAAGATGCCGCAACTCTGGTCAAAAATGGCTGTATCGCTGTAGGCGAAGGTGCCAACATGCCGACAACTCCCGAAGGTGTCAAGGTATTCCTGGAGGCAAAAATTGCCTACGGCCCCGGCAAAGCTGCCAACGCCGGCGGCGTTGCCACCTCAGCTCTCGAAATGCAGCAGAACGCCGGGCGTGACTCCTGGACCTTCGAGTTTACCGAGAAAAAGCTGGAAGACATCATGGTCAATATCCACAACAACTGTTTCGAAACAGCTGAAGAGTACGGTGCGCCGGGAAATTATGTTCTCGGCGCCAACATTTGCGGCTTTATCAAGGTGGCGAATGCCATGGTCGCTCACGGCTTAATCTAATTTTCAGCAACGCATACCGCACAAAAAAACCCGGGCACTTTGCCGGGTTTTTTTGTGTGCTCTTGTCTACCGAAAAAACCTCACCATTGGCTCAATTCCTTGGCATTGTAAAACATGCGCTCAAAGACTATCCGGGGAGTCAGGGGACGATACTGGCTTCCTGCTATCTAGGTGGTATTCACCGAGGTGGCACTTCCACCAACCAAAGAAAGTCTCCATGTCCCAACGTAGCTGAAAATTACCGGAATATGTGGCTGAAGTGTCCGGTGCCCGGTATCCTTCCCGGCCGACTGGCTATATTTCAACTCCGTGCTATACTATGAAGCTGATAAAACGGATCTGCTTAAAAACTATGGAGGCATCATGTTGAGTAACCCTTTATTACTCGTCTGTCTGGCAATTAGTTGCGGCGCCATGCTTGGCAGTATTTCTATAAAAAAGGTATCACTGGGAGTTGCCGGAGTCCTGTTTGCCGGCATCATATGGGGCTATATCGAACCAGGCGTCAAACCACCTGATGCTCTGGCAACCTTCGGACTCGCGTTGTTCGTGTATGCAATAGGTCTGTCTTCAAGCGATTTTCTGTTTGAGACATTTTCTGGTGGGGGCTGGCGCTATCTTTTTATTCCACCGGTTGCCATTGGTTCTGCAATCGTTGTTGATCTGATTGCTGCGCCATTGCTCAATATCCCGGCAAGCACTGCAGCGGGTGTTTTTGCAGGTGCGTTGACAAATACTCCCTCTCTGGCGGCAGCAACAACTGCACTCGGAGAGAGAGCGGCTGAAGCGACTCTCGGCTATGCATTTGCCTACCCGCTGGGGGTTTTGATTCCAATCCTCTTGCTGTCTGTGCCCTTCAGGAAAGAAAAACATGACGCCGGTGATAAATTGTCGGACATCGCTATTATGTTAGCCAACGTGCGTGAGCCTGGTGAAGCGATTGCGGGACTGCTTGAGCGCTACGCATTACAGGTGCGCTTTGCACGATGCATACGAGGCACCGAACAGTTTGCCATCTCAGGACATTCGGTTGTAAGGAACGGTGATATTGTCACGGTAGTCGGACTTTTGAGTGACCTGAAGGATGCAGCAGAGAAACTCGGGACTGAGTATTCCGGAGATGTTCTCAAAGACAGAAGCCGACTTGATGTACGAAGGATTTTTGCGTCCAGTCCTCATGTCTGCGGCAAAACGCTCGGGAAGATCGGCATCTTTCGCACGTATGAAGGGATCGTTACTCGAGTCAGGCGAGGAGACAGGGATTTTATCCCCAATGCCGAGACCACTATCATGCCGGGCGACCGCCTGAGAGTGGTGGCACCTCCTGAAAATCTTTCGGCAATTTCGGAATTTATCGGTGATTCCTACCATGAAGCGAGTGAATTTAATGTATTAACCTTTGGTTTGGGGCTTGCAATGGGTATTGCCCTTGGCACCATCGATATCAGCCTGCCAATGGGTATTGGAACGTTTGAGGTAGGTCCGGTTGCCGGCTGCCTGATTGTTGCTCTTGCACTGGGCGCACTCGGCAGGACCGGCCCACTGACATGGTACCTTCCCTATGGTGCGTCAATGTCTCTGCGCCAACTCGGTCTGGTCGTCTTTTTGGCGTGTGCCGGAATTAAGGCCGGAGGCTTACTGCATTCTGCACCACTCAATATTTCCGCCCTGATTCTGGGCGCCGGTATTACAACCGTGTCATGTCTTGTGACCATTGTAATGGCCCGTTTGATTGCAGGAAAATCATGGCCATTCATCGGGGGCATTCTGGCAGGGGTCCAAACTCAGCCTGCCGTTCTCGGCTTTGCTGTCGGCCGGTGCGGCAATGAGCGGGTCGAAGCAGGCTATGCAGAAACCTATCCGTTAAGCATGCTGGTTAAGATTATATTCGTGCAATTATTTTTGCTCTTCAGTAAATGATTTTTATAACGGGAACGGTCTTGCAAAGCTCCGAATAGAGTTGACAAGGCCGTCTGTTTTGCACCGATTTGATTTTTCTCAGGGGAATAGCGCCAGACCTTCCAGCCCCATCGTTTCCGGAAAGCCGCAGACCAGATTCATATTCTGCACCGCCTGGCCGGAAGCTCCTTTTACCAGATTATCGATAGCGGAGACGATGATAATTCGTCCGGTGCGCACATCGACGAGAGGGGCGATGTCGCAGAAGTTGGAGCCGCGCACAAAAGCGGTGGAAGGGAGAGAGCCCTGCGGAAGGATGCGCACAAACGGCTCACCGGCGTAAAAATCCTGGTACAGCTGAACGATTGTTTCGGTGACTAACGATTTCTTTGCCGTTGCGTAGATCGTAGAAAGGATGCCTCTGTCCATTGGCACCAGATGGGGTGTAAAGGTTATTTTCAACTGTTCCCCGGCCAACAGTGACAGCTCCTGCTCAATCTCGGGCGTGTGGCGATGCACCCCTCCGACTCCGTACGCCTTAAACCCCTCATTTACCTCGCAGTACAGGCTGTCGACTTTGGCAGCACGCCCGGCGCCGGTGACGCCGGAAGCGGAATCGGCAATGATGCTTGACAGGTCGATCAGCTCTTTTTTCAGCAGCGGCACGAGGCCGAGTATGATGCTCGTCGGATAACAACCGGGGTTTGCCACCAGTTTTGCCGACTTGATCTTGTTCCGCCTGAGCTCCGGCAAACCATAGACCGCCTTCTTCAGGTTGGCCGGATTAAGGTGCGGTTCGTACCACTGGCCATATACCGCCGGATCGGCAAGCCGGTAATCAGCCGAGAGGTCGATGACCTTTTTGCCCAGCTTAAGGAATGTCGGCACGACTTCCATTGCCGCTTTGTGCGGCAGAGCGGTAAAGATAAGGTCAGCTTTTTCGGCGACCCGGACCGGCTCCAGATGTTCCAGCACGATATCGCAGCGCCCCCTGAGGGTAGGGAACACGTCAGAAATGCGTTTGCCGGCACTCTGCTCTGAAGTCAGGCAGGTAACGGCCACCTCCGGGTGGCAATGGAGAATGCGGATCAGTTCCAGCCCGGTGTAGCCGCTGGCGCCGACTATAGCAATGTTCAACATGGACAGGACTCCTTACAAAAAGAAAGGCTTTTGCCAATTTCAAATCAAAGATGAAATCAAGGCGGCGAGGATTGAGGCGACGAAGACATACCATCAGTATGTTAAGGAGCCGAAGACGAGCCAACGATGATAGCGCTTTGATTTGGAATTGGAGTTACTTATCCTGCCACACTGCCGCCCTTTTGGCAACAAAAGCGGTCAGTCCTTCCACTGCATCATGGGTCGCCATCAACTCCTCAAGGTACATTTTTTCCACGAATTCAATTTTGGCGCGGATACGCTGCATTGCATCGCTCCGGACGGCGCGAACCGCAAAGCGAAGGGTGCTGGCACTGACCGTTGCGAGGTGCTGGTCAAAATAATCGAGTGCCGCCTGATCGGGATCTTCAGCAACAAAATTGACCAGGCCGATTCTCAAGGCCTCTTCGGCATTGATACTTCTTCCGGAGAAGAGCAGATCTTCGGCCTGAGCCTGACCGATGCGTTCCGGCAACAGACAGGAAGCCGCCGGAGCAAAAACCGCCAACTTGATTTCCGGCTGTCCCAGCATGGCACCGGGCGCGGCAAAGATCAGATGACCGGCGGCGGCGACTTCCAGTCCACCCCCCAGGCATTGACCGCGTACGGCAACCAGCACCGGTACCGGGCTTTCTACGAGCTGCAGCACCAGGGCATGGAGAGAGCTCAACATCTGGGCGCATGAATCAGGCATATGCTCATCAACGCTGGCGCCGAAGCTGAAATGCGGCCCCTCGGCCGCCAGCAGTACGGCCCGCAGATGTGGCTGTGAAAGGTGTTCGCTCAATGCGGCCCGCAGTGCGGCGATCATGGCAGCATCAACGATATTGGCCTTGGGCCGTGCCAGTGTCAGGCGGAGCAGTTTACCGTCGCGTTCCAGCGATACTTTGAGAGGAGTTTCACTCATGATATTTTCTCCTGAATGTGTGAATTATGGGTTGGGGACCAGGATAGCGCGCCGGGTGAGCTTATGCTCATGGGCGGCGGTAAAAACCTGATTGATCTCATCCAGAGGATGCTTTTCAATAAATGGTGTCAAGGCGATTTTTTTGTCCAGTACCAGGTCAAGCGCGGCAGGATACAGCTCTGTCAGGCAGCCCCAGTTGCCAAGAGCACGGGCGTGAAAAGCCATCAGATTCGAGAGGCGCAGCTCCAGTTTGTCCATGGTGAAACCGACCACCGACAGGGTCGCACCATAGGTCATCAGGCCATACGCGGTTTCCTGGCCGATCGCCGTCCCGGAGCATTCGAATATTTTCCAGCAGTATTGAGTAAGCCCCTTCTCCTTGACGAAGGCGGTGATGGCTTTTTTCATATCACGTCCCTGTACCTCCCGGGCGTTGATAGTCAGGCCGGCGCCATAGTTGGCCATGTTATCCAGTTTGGCCTGGTCCACATCAATGGCTACCACAGTAGCGCCCATGGCATGGGCGATCTGCACCGCATGTCCGCCTACTCCGCCGATTCCTATGACAATTGCCAGATCACCCGGTTGGACTTCCGCCTGAACCGCCGCCTGATAGGGGGTGGTTACGGCATCGGCCACAACAGAAATATCAGCGAGTGAGAGATTAGCCGCCTTCAGTTTTTGCTCATCCACCGGGCAGAGACCGCGGACCGGCACCAGAATATGGCTGGCAAAGCCACCCTGAATGTCATTGCCCGGCATCTGCTGCTGGCGACAGATGGTACCATGTCCGGAAAGGCAGAGTTCACAGACACCGCACGGCATGACCGCCGGTATCAGTACCGCTTTCCCCTGCCACGCCTCGGCACCGGCGCCGGCGGCCACAACCCGGCCGCTGATCTCGTGGCCGAGCGTCAGAGGCAGCGCATGGTTGAAGCGTACGCCGTCATAATAATAACCGAGGTCGGTGTGGCAGACGCCGCAACCGGCAACTTCAACAACAACTTCCCCTGCGCCCGGCTGAAGTGGTTCAAACTCACTTCTCAGCATGGGCTCACCCATTGCGGTCATGGACCAACGAAACGGTGCTTTCGACATACAATCCTCCTGTAGTGTTTGTTCTTTGATAGATACAGCAGAGTCCGTCAGACCCGCTCGATAATCAATGCGATACCCTGCCCGACGCCGACGCACATGGTGCAGAGCGCATAACGTCCGCCGCTCCGCTGTAGATGGTACGTGGCGGTAGTGACAAGACGGGCGCCGCTCATTCCGAGGGGATGTCCCAGGGCGATGGCGCCACCGTTCGGATTTACCTGGGGAGCGTCATCCGGCAACCCCAGATCGCGCAGCACCGCCAGCGACTGGACGGCAAATGCTTCATTCAGTTCGATACAATCCATCTGGTCCAGCCTGAGGCCGGCCAGTGCCAGCACCTTATGTACGGCAGGAACTGGGCCGATACCCATGATCCGCGGAGCAACCCCGGCTGTGGCCATGGCGACAACCCGCGCCCTGGGGGTCAGCCCGTATTGCTCTGCCGCTGCTCCGGAAGCAATCAGCAGGGCACACGAGCCGTCGTTGACTCCTGAAGCATTACCGGCTGTGACCGAGCCGTTGGCCCGAAAGGGTGCTTTCAGTTTTGTCAGCTCTTCAAGGGTGCTTTCGGGGCGGGGGTGTTCGTCCTGATCGATTATCTGGTCGTTCCCTTTACGCTTCGGGATGACAACCGGCACAATCTCATCCTTGAAATTACCGGCAGCAACCGCCCGGGCGGTCTTCTGCTGGCTGCGCAGGGCAAAGAGATCCTGGTCGGCACGGGAAATATTATAATCGGCAGCCAGGTTCTCGGCGGTCTCCGGCATGGAGTCAACGCCGTACTGTTCCTGCATGAGCTTGTTAACAAAACGCCAGCCGATGGTGGAGTCATACATATGGACATCACGGGCAAAGGGTGTGGTTCCTTTGTTGAGTACATACGGAGCGCGTGACATGCTTTCTACGCCGCCGGCTATCAACAGCTGTGCCTCTCCAAGCCTGATCGCCCGGGCTGCGGTGCCGACAGCGTCCAATCCTGAACCGCACAGTCGGTTGAGCGTCACGCCGCCGACACTGACCGGAAGTCCGGCCAATAAAGCGGCCATGCGGGCGACATTGCGGTTATCTTCGCCGGCCTGATTGGCGCAGCCGTACATGACGTCGTCAACCTTTCCCCAATCAACGGACGTGTTCCTCGCTATCAGTACCTTGATGGGGAGTGCCGCCAGATCGTCGGTACGAATACCTGACAGACCACCACCATAGCTGCCGATCGGCGTGCGAACCGCATCACAGACATATGCATCGACCATAACTCTTCTCCTCTGAATGTAGAAAATCCTGACGATAGCAGGCGGGCATGGGTCCTTTATACGTAATTCAGTACCGTATTACCTATTTATTGTCAAGGGTTTTATTTCAACAGGTTATTCCGATTTCAAATCAAAGATGCCATTAAGGCGGCGAGGAATGAGGCGACGAAGGCATACAAAAAGTATGCTGAGGAGCCGAAAATGAGCCAACGAAGATGGGGCTTTGATTTGGAATCGGAATTATAGCTCCTAAAATGGCATCCCCATTCTCATCCGTTCCTGAATCATTTCGTGAATCCACACATCGGCATTGTCCGGTGTAATGCCCGCAACCCGGCAGGTTTCGGCCACCTGTGCGCGGCGCCCCGGGATCTGCAGGTCGCCCAGTCGCAGAAAATGACCTGACCGTTTGCCGAGCTGAAACAGGACACGCTCCTCCGGCGGCATGGCGATAAAGCTCAGCAGCAGCTCCAGCAGGCGCTCCTTGTCGCGCGGCAGAACCCCGTCGACCTCCTGGAACAGGTTGTAGGAATGATCGCTCCTGACCGTGCAGGTGACCCCCTCCAGTCGTTCGAGTAGCAGCAGGATCTCTTCCGCCAGAACCAGGTCAGGAGCCCATTGGTAGCGGTATTCCTCTGAATTCGCGAAGAGGGTGATCTTGTCCTGGAGGTGCAGTGTCCGGAAGCGGATAAAGTCCGGGTTGATCTGATTGAGGGCATCGGCGGTTTCGATGGCATGCTCGCGGGAAAATTCACGTCCCCCGATACCGGTCAGGACGTACTCCGAAAGCTCGATGCCGGCCGCCTTGACCTTCAGCCCGGCGGTGATATGGATTGCCTTTGTGCACCCCTTGCGGGTCATGGCCAGAATGGTGTCGGAAGCGGTCTCCAGGCCGATATGGATGCGGTTCAACCCGGCTGCGGCGATTTCCTTCATGTTTTCATCGCTGATTCGGGCAACGCTTTCTGAACGTGCATATGAGGTGACCCGCTGCACCTCGGGAAAGCGGGTCTGGATATGCCGCAGGATGGCAATCAGGTTGTGCGGCCGGATCACCAGACTGTCGGCATCCTGGAGAAAGATCGATTCCATCCCCTCTGCCAGCCAGCTCCGCGCGGCATAATAGGCCGCCTGGTCGTGCGGGGATGACGTATCGGGGGCACGACGTCCCTGCCGTATTTCGGAGGTGTAGCGATGAATCAGGTCAATATCTTCAATGACGTCGGCCACCGGACGAAGCGAGAATTTTTGTTTTTTATAGATCGAACAGAAGGTGCAGCGGTTCCAGGGGCAGTTGCGGGTCACACGCAGCAGCAGGCTGGCAGCTTCACTCGGGGGGCGGATCGGCCCCTGTTCAAATCCCTGATACGATTGCAGCGTCATAAAACTCCCGGAAATTATTTACTCAGATAGCTGATGGCCCGATCAATGCCATCCATATTTAACGGGTACATCTGCCCTTTTACCAACCGGTCAATGAGCTGAACGGATTCTGCATAGCGCCATTCAACCTGCGGTGCCGGATTAAGCCAGACCACTTTGCGGAACTGGTCAAGTATGCGACCCAGCCAGACCGCCCCTGTTTCAGGATTGTGATGCTCCACGCTCCCCCCCGGCCATACGATCTCATACGGGCTCATGGTTGCGTCACCAACCACTATCACTTTGTAATCTGAGCCAAACTGGTGCAGCAGGTCGTGGGTGGCACAATGCTGATTAAAGCGGCGCCGATTTTCCCGCCACACCCGTTCATAGATGCAATTATGAAAATAGAAATATTCGAGATGCTTGAATTCATTGCGAGCGGCGGAAAAGAGCTGTTCACACAGCTCGATGTGTGGATCCATGGAACCGCCGACATCAAAAAAAATGAGCACTTTTATCTTGTTGTGCCTCTCCGGCATCATCCTGAGGTCGAGATAGCCGGCATTGTTGGCGGTGGCCCGGATGGTACCGCTCATGTCGAGTTCTTCCAGAGCTCCTTCCCGTGCAAAATTGCGCAGCCGCCGGAGCGCAACCTTCATGTTGCGTGTGCCGAGTTCGACGGAATCATCAAGATCTCTGAACTCACGCTTGTCCCACACCTTGACCGCGCGGCGATGACGCGACTCGTCCTGGCCGATCCGGATACCTTCGGGATTATAGCCATAGGCGCCAAACGGTGAGGTGCCTCCGGTGCCGACCCATTTGCTCCCCCCCTGGTGGCGCTCCTTCTGCTCCTCCAGGCGTTTTTTGAGAGTTTCGAGCAGCTTGTCAAGCCCGCCAAGGGCCTGAATCTGCTTCTTTTCCGCTTCGGAGAGAAATTTCTCGGTCAGTTTGCGCAGCCACTCTTCCGGAATTGTGCCGGTAACGTCCTCAAGCGGATTGCTGATGCCGTGAAAATGCTCGGCAAAAACCCGGTCAAAGGCATCATAATTGGTTTCATCCTTTACGAGGCAGAGCCGGGCAAGATAGTAGAACTCCTCAACACTGCCAAAGGCAAGGTGCTGTGTCAGCCCCTCAAGCAGGGTAAGAAATTCCATCAGGGTAACCGGAATTTTACTGTTTTTCAGGCGCAGAAAAAAATCGAGCAGCATGGCCGGCGGATCAGAACGCAGAGCGGCGGTAAGCCGGGTCAAAGAGCTGCACATCCTGCTCATTTTTCAGCAGAGCGCCATGCAATTGCGGTATTTTCTTGTTCTTGCGGTTATAGCTGAGATCAGCCGGGGTTATCTGTTCTGACATCAATATCTTCAGCCAGTCGAGCAGTTCCGATGTGGAGGGCTTTTTCTTGAGCCCCTGAATTTCGCGGACACCGTAAAAGACCTCCAGAGCCTCTTTCACCAGATTCTCCTTGATGTCCGGGTAGTGGACATTGACGATCTGCTCCAGGGTTTCCCGGTCGGGAAAACGGATATAGTGAAAAAAACAGCGCCGCAGAAAGGCATCGGGCAGCTCTTTCTCATTGTTGCTCGTGATGATGATAATCGGCCGTTTTTTTGCCTGCACCAACTGCCGGGTCTCATACACATAAAACTCCATGCGATCCAGCTCGCGCAGCAGGTCGTTGGGAAACTCGATATCGGCCTTATCAACCTCGTCAATCAGCAGTACCGCCTGGCAGTCAGATTCAAAGGCCTCCCACAGCTTGCCCTTGACGATATAGTTGGCAATATCGTGGACCCGGTCGTCACCAAGTTGGGAATCACGCAGCCGTGATACGGCGTCGTATTCGTAAAGCCCCTGCTGGGCCTTGGTGGTGGATTTGATATGCCACTGGAAAAGCGGCATGCCGAGGGCAGCCGCGACCTCTTCGGCCAGCATGGTTTTGCCGGTGCCCGGTTCCCCCTTGACCAGCAGGGGGCGCCCGAGGACCATGGCAGAATTAACCGCCAGCATTAAATCGTCGGTTGCAATATAAGAATCTGTTCCGGTGAATTTCATATGGTATCCTGTCCCAGTAAATTGTGGTAATTTAGTACTGCAATGCTTGTTTAATGTCAAGTGCTTTCAAAACTACGGTGCTTCAGGAGGATCAGGAAGATACAGGGCGAGAACCCGGAGTAACATCGAAGATTTACAGGTATAATAAGAGTCAATCGCGCGGAATCGCCAGCATCCGGTCGAGTGCCCCTTTGGCTTTGAGACGGATTTCATCCGCTACGCTGACAACCGGAGTGAGAGTCTGGAGTGACAGCAGAATATCCTCCAGTGAGGTAAGCTTCATATTGGGGCAGAACAGGGCCGGTGAAGCGAGGATGAACTCCTTGGCGGGGTTTTCAAGGCGCAGTTTGTAGATAATGCCGGCTTCCGTGCCGATGATGAATTGTGCCGCCGGACTGGTGCGGCAGTAGTCATACATGCCGCTCGTGGAACAGACATGATCAGCCAGTTCTGAAACCTCCGGAGCGCTTTCAGGATGACAGATGAACAGTGCATCGGGATATTCCCTCTTTTTTTGCAGCACTGCTGCCACCGTCATCCGCTCATGTGTCGGGCAGAACCCCTCCCAGAAGACAAACTTCTTTTCCGGAACAAATTTTGCGATCCAGCGTCCCAGATTACGATCCGGCACAAAAATCAGCTCATCCTCCGCGAGTGACCGCACCACCTTAAGCGCATTGGCTGATGTGCAGCAGATGTCAGAATGTGCTTTGACCTCGGCAGATGAGTTGACGTACGTAACAACCGGAACGCCCGGATGCCGTGATTTTAGCAGTTCGAGCTCTTCTGCCGTAACCATGTCGGCCATCGGACATCCGGCGTCCGGACGGGGAAGCAGCACCGTTTTCCGAGGCGAGAGAATCGCCGCAGACTCTGCCATGAAGTGTACGCCGCAGAACACAATGACGTCGGCATCCGTTTTGGATGCCTCGATGGATAAGGCAAGAGAGTCGCCGGTGATATCGGCAATATCCTGCACCTCATCACGCATGTAGTTGTGTGCCAGAAGTACGGCATTGCGCTCTTTGAGAAGGTCTTTTATCTGCTGTTTAATATCGTCTGGCATACTGAGCGCTCCTGTTTCAGAGACAATTACCGCAGGTGGAGCCGTAATTTAGTTTTTGCCGCTTTGCTCTGCACGCAGCTTTTCAGTGGGGCTTATTTCCAGCTGAACCCGTCTGTTCAGCGCGCGATTTGCGTCAGTATCGTTCGGCACCGCCGGGCTGCTGGAACCATATCCGACCGCTGTCATCCGCGAAGAGGGGACGCCGCCGGCAGCGAGAAAGTCCCGCACATGGCCGGCGCGCCGTTCACTCAACGGCTGATTGATCGCTGCAGAGCCGGTTGAATCGGTATGCCCCTGTACGATGATGTTCGTATCAGATGTTTTTAACGTGGTTGCCGCTTTGCTTAAAGAGTCTTTCGCTGCCGGTTTCAGTACATCTTTACCGGTATCAAACAGAATGCCGGAAGGCAGAGCGACATATATCTTTTCGCCATCACGAACCACTTCCGCTTCAGGCAGGTTTTTCTTCAAAGCCGCCGCCTGACGATCCATATAAGTACCGATGCCGCCGCCGACAACAGCCCCGGTAAGCCCGCCAATGGCGGCATTGCGTCCCCGGTGGGTTCTCCCGCCGACCAGTGCACCCAGGCCGGCGCCCACGGCAGCCCCACCGAGAGAGCCAATGGCCGTATTCTTGAATTCATACGTTCCGTCCGGGTTTGTTGCACAACCAGTTGCCAAGAGAGCAACGGTCGAGGCACCTGCAATAAGTTTCGTAACGCACTTCATTCGCATGTTTTTTCCACCTGTTCGTTTGATATCCGGACCGTTTACGGCCCGCGCCGGTCATGTGACACTGATTGTCTGTAGCGGCATACTACCTGAGACGCTATAAAAAAACAAGAATTGCGCGAGGCCTTCCGGCACGCTCAAGACAAACGGAAATCAGCCGACTATCAGGACAAATCAGGTACTTTCTTCATAGCTGCCAACGCAAGCACCTGTGCCATCTCTTCATCCCTGCTGTTCACCTCGCCATTCAGACGCGCCTGCAACAGGTGATCCTTCATGCGCCGGAACAACGGTCCCGGCTCGAGGCCAAGGTCACGAAGGTCCTCGCCATTTAAAGCCGGGACTATTGATCGCAGTCGGGTCAGATAGAGTGACACAAAGCGCCTGACCTGCTCGCTGCTGGCCCGCGCGGCCAGGTATGACAGCATTTCCAGACTAAGGTCGCTGAACCAGGCATGAATCTGGCTGTTTTGAACTTCAGTCGGCTGTTTCAAACGCCGCTTGACAGCATTCAAAGTGGTAAAGACCAGATGACGCTGACGGCAGAGACGTAACGCCAGGCGACCCGGGATTGCCAGGCGGAGGCAGGTGTCGTGGAATTCCTGTGCTGTCAGCCCGTCACACAATGCAAGCAGATATACCTGCCATTGTTCACATCTCTCTTCAAGATAGAGCAGACGCAGCCAGGCCATAACCTGCCCGGTCTCCTGCAGCACCCGTTCTGTGGCGGCAACCAGCTTGAGTGCAGGATGAATAGAGGGGAGGAGCCCGTATGAGGCCATGCGGCCGATAGCGGCAAGCGGCTCTTTTTCACGCATGATCTGCACGAGCTCACTCAACAGGCGCTCACCGCCAAGCTTTTCAAGAAGATGCATACGTACCGCGCTACGCAGCAGGTTTTCAGTGTGCGGCGCAATATGAAAGCCGAGGCGCTGCTCAAAACGGATAGCCCGAAACACCCGGGTTGGATCCTCGACGAAGGAGAGGTTGTGCAGCACCCTGACGACCCGTTCCTGAATATCCTGCTGACCGCCGAAATAATCGGTCAACTGACCGAAACAATCACCATTGATGCGGATTGCCAGAGTATTTATCGTAAAATCACGCCGGTACAGATCATGCCGGAGGGACGCCCGTTCAACCGTCGGGAGAACTCCGGGAGAATCGTAATATTCAAGACGGGTGCTCGCCACGTCTATCTTTCTGCCATCGGGCAGTACCAGCACTGCAGTGCCGAATTTTTTGTGGCTGCGGACCCTGCCGCCATGGAGTTCGACAAAGCGATCGGCAAAAAGAATGCCATCGCCTTCAACGGTAACATCCATATCCAGGTTGTCGACCCCCAGCAGCAGGTCGCGGACAAAGCCGCCAACCAGGTAGACCGCCATTCCCAGGCCGTCGCCAACTTCACCAAGCTTCCGGAGGATTTCACGGAGCTCTCCGGGAAGCCGTTTTCCGATCAGTCCTGCAACTGAACGGACGCGGGTCGGAACTTCCAGCGCTTCAAGGTCATAGAGCGGGCCGCTCTGATGACGGCGACTGCCGTAGATATGACGCATCAGATCAGTTCGCGTCACCGCGCCGGCCAGATGTGCTCCATCAAAAACAGGCA
>Ga0194059_1000087_pt1 | contig 45616 bp, 36 predicted proteins | sample SepL6211m_MetaG_FD_163426 | JGI IMG/M metagenome (GOLD analysis project Ga0194059, IMG submission 163426) | Anoxic zone freshwater microbial communities from boreal shield lake in IISD Experimental Lakes Area, Ontario, Canada - Sep2016-L626-11m | ecosystem: Environmental > Aquatic > Freshwater >...
TTTCTACACACTCAACACCAATTTCTTTGGTTGATGGACGGTTAACAATTCAAACATCATCTACAGCTTGGGCCACTCAATTAAATTTAATCTCCACAGATTTATTAAAAACAATAAGTGGATCTGCGCCAGGGGCGCTCGTTGAAACTTTGGTATTTATTGGACCTCACGCGCCAAGCTGGAAGAAAGGGCTTCGCACAATCCGGGGAGCCAAAGGACCTCGCGACACTTACGGTTAGAAAGAAATAGAGCCTCACACAGTAACTACCCACAACTTCCACGAGATAGCCTCTCTAATCCACCGCACAAGGCGCTTTTGCGGTAGTTCATTGTCAGTTTAATGACTAGGATTAGGGCAGTGTTCTAAGGAAAGAGGCCGAGGTTTAATTCTCAGCCAATTTAGGAAATTTATCTCGTTGGAATATATGGTTTTGATAGGAGGCGCCAATTGAGCAAAAACACTTATGACGCCTCGAACATCACTGTTCTTGAAGGCTTAGATGCAGTTCGCAAACGCCCCGGAATGTATATCGGTTCCACCGGAGAGCGCGGCTTACACCATTTAGTTTATGAAGTTGTAGATAACTCGGTTGATGAAGCTCTTGCTGGTTATTGCACCGATATCGATATCACTCTTATGCCTGATGGCTCATTGCGATGTGTTGATAACGGGCGCGGCATTCCAGTCGACATGCACCCAGTAGAAAAAAAGCCCGCACTAGAAGTTGTTCTTACAGTTTTACACGCCGGCGGAAAATTCGGCGATGGCGGTTATTCAGTTTCAGGTGGACTACACGGCGTTGGTATTTCTGTAGTTAATGCACTTAGCTCGGATCTCGCAGTCGAAGTTAAACGCGACGGCTTTCATTGGTATCAAGAATATAAATTAGGAGTTCCGCAAGCACCTGTTCGAAAAGGTGATGCAAGTTCAGAGACCGGCACAACTGTAACCTTCTGGCCATCAACTGAAATATTTGAAACTACAGATTTCTCTTTTGAAACACTTTCAACTCGCTTCCGCGAAATGGCTTTTCTAAATAAAGGTTTAATTTTAACGCTTACCGATTTACGCCCAGGCCATGTTGATGAAAAAGGCGAACCACTCTATGTTCGCTATCACTACCAAGGTGGAATTATTGATTTTGTTAAACACCTAAATCAAACAAAAGGCGAGACCCACAAATCAATTATTTCCTTTGTTGCAGATGAAACAAAACATAAAATGAGTTTAGAAGTGGCTATGCAATGGAACGCTGGTTTTAGCGAATCTGTTTATACCTTCGCCAACACAATTCATACCCATGAAGGAGGCGCACATGAAGAAGGTTTTCGAACCGCGCTAACTTCAGTTGTAAATAAATTTGGTGAAGAGTGGGGATATATTCGCAAGAAGGAAGATCGGCTTACTGGCGAAGATATTCGTGAAGGTTTAACCGCAATTGTTTCTATCAAACTTGCTGAACCGCAATTCGAAGGACAAACAAAGACCAAACTTGGAAACACAGAAGCTAAATCATTTACCCAAAAAAGCATGAATGATCATTTAACCAGCTGGTTTGAGCAGAACCCAGGTGAAGGTAAAGATATTGTTCGCAAGAGTATTGATGCAGCAGCTGCACGCGTCGCAGCCAGAAAAGCACGAGACCTATCTCGTAACCGCAAAGGTTTATTAGAGGGACGTGGAATGCCCGGCAAGTTGGCAGATTGCCAATGGACCGAACCCGAAAAATGTGAACTTTATATTGTTGAAGGAGATTCTGCAGGCGGATCAACTAAAGGTGGAAGAGACTCTAGATATCAAGCAGTGCTTCCAATTCGCGGAAAGATTTTAAATGTTGAGAAAGCCCGCATCGATCGGGTTCTTCAAAATAATGAAGTCCAATCGCTAATCACAGCGCTGGGCACTGGTATTCATGATGATTTCGATGTTGCAAAACTTCGCTACCATAAAATTATTTTGATGGCGGATGCCGACGTTGATGGTCAACATATCCGCACATTGCTACTCACTTTATTATTTAGATTTATGCGCCCACTAATTGAAAATGGTTTTGTTTATCTTGCACAACCACCACTTTATAAACTTAAATGGGGCGGCAAAGAGCCAGTGCAATACGCATTCTCTGATCGCGAACGAGATGGTTTTATTAAACTCGGGATCGAAGCCGGAAAACGCCTACCTAAAGAGGATGGAATCCAACGCTTCAAAGGTTTGGGCGAGATGCCAGCAAAAGAACTTTGGGACACAACTATGGATCCCGCACACCGCGTTCTGATTCAAGTAACTCTTGATGACGCTGCAGCAGCCGACGATCTCTTCTCTGTTCTTATGGGTGAAGATGTTGAACTTCGACGAAACTTTATTCAGCGCAATGCTAAAGATGTTCGTTTCTTGGATATCTAGGTGATCACAAATGGCTGAAAATATGAATCCAGATAAAACGGCGGCGCACGATCGCATCGAATCCGTTGATCTCCAAGTTGAGATGGCTCGTTCTTATTTAGATTATGCAATGTCTGTAATTGTTGGCCGCGCACTTCCAGATATTCGAGATGGATTAAAACCAGTTCACCGCAGAGTTTTATATGCCATGTATGACGCTGGTTATCGACCAGATAAGGGTTATTACAAGTCTTCTCGCATCGTCGGAGATGTTATGGGTAATTACCATCCACACGGTGACACCGCAATTTACGATGCAGTTGTTCGGCTTGCACAATTTTGGTCACTTCGTTATCCATTAATTGACGGAAACGGAAACTTTGGTTCACCAGGAAATGATCCAGCCGCAGCAATGCGTTATACCGAAGCCAGGCTTGCACCTCTTGCAATGGAGATGATGCGAGATATCGATGAAGACACAGTTAACTTCATTCCAAACTATGACGGTAGATCACAAGAACCAACAGTTCTTCCAAGTCGTTTTCCAAACTTATTAGTTAACGGCAGCGCTGGTATCGCTGTTGGTATGGCCACAAACATTCCACCACACAACCTAAATGAAGTTGTTGAAGGTGTTGTTTGGTCGTTAGAAAATCCAGATGCAGATCCTAAAGATTTATTAGAAAAACTATTAACAATTGTTAAAGGCCCAGATTTTCCAACCAAAGCTTTAATAGTCGGCCGCCAAGGAATTGAAGATGCCTATCGCACTGGTCGCGGGTCAATTATTATGCGCGCAGTTGTTGAGGTTGAAGAAATTAATAAGCGCACATGTCTTGTTGTTACCGAACTCCCCTACCAAGTAAACCCAGATAACTTGGCGCTAAAAATCGCAGAACTTGTGAAAGATGGCCGGATCAAAGGCATCGCCGATGTCCGCGATGAAGGTAACGAGCGTTTAGGCCAGAGACTTGTAATTGTTCTGAGAAACGACGCCATCCCGAAAGTGATTTTAAATAACCTTTACAAGCACACCCAATTACAAGATTCATTCGGCGCCAATATGTTGGCACTTGTTGATGGCGTACCTAGAACTCTTCGCATTGATGAATTCATTCGTTATTACATCGAGCACCAAGTCGAGGTAATAGTTCGTCGCACAAAATATAGATTGCAAGAGCGCGAAAAACGTGCGCATATCTTGCAAGGATACTTAAAAGCCCTTGATGCCCTTGATGCCGTAATCGCATTAATCCGTGCATCTCGAACACCTGAAGAAGCCCGGACTGGCTTAATGAAACTCCTTGATGTTGATGAGATTCAGGCCAATGCAATTTTGGATATGCAACTGCGCCGTATCGCAGCCCTCGAACGCCAGAAGATCAACGACGAATACGAAGGCTTGATGGCCGAGATTGTTGAACTAAATAGCATTTTGGCATCAGAAGCGAAGCAACGCGAGATTATTAAAGTCGAATTACAAGAGTTAACAGCAAAGTATGGCAACGAGCGACGTACCCAAATTATTGCTGGAGATTCAGGTATGTCGGTTGAAGATTTAATCCCAGATCAAAGTGTTGTTGTAACTATTACAAAAACCGGTTATTCCAAGCGCACAAAAGCAGATTTATATCGATCACAACGTCGCGGCGGCAAAGGCGTAAAGGGTGCGGCCCTTAAGCAAGATGATTTAGTTGAACATTTCTTTGTTGCCTCAACTCATGATTGGCTCTTGTTCTTTACAAACAAGGGACGAATCTATCGAGCAAAGGTGCACGAATTACCAGATGCCGGACGTGACGCGCGCGGACAACATGTTGCAAATTTATTAGCATTCAAACCAGATGAAACCATCGCGCAAGTAATTGCAATTTCAGATTACAAATCTCATCCATATCTCGCAATTGCAACACGTGGTGGAATCGTAAAGAAGTCTCCCCTTGTTGAATATGACTCACCACGATCTGGTGGGCTAATTGCTATAAACCTAAAAGAGAACGATGAATTAGTTTCGGCCGCTCTTGTAAGCGAAAAAGATGAAATCCTTTTGGTATCTCGAAATGGAATGTCACTTAGATTTGGTGCTAACGAAGAATCAATTCGTTCAATGGGTCGATCAACAAGTGGTGTTATTGGAATGAAATTCCGCGGCAAAGATCAACTGTTAACAATGGCAGCAATTACAGATATTTCCGCGCCAAAATTTGTTTTAACTGCAACCGATGGTGGTTATGCAAAGCGCACACCACTAGATGAATATCGTCCACAAGGTCGTGGCGGCCTCGGCGTTAAAGCAGCGAAAATTGATGAAGATTCTCGTGGCGTATTAGTTGGTGCAATGATTGTTGAAACAAGCGATGAAATTCTTGCAATCACATCTGGTGGCGTTGTCATCCGAACTGCATGTTCTGAAATTCGCGAAACCAGCCGTGACACCCTTGGTGTTCGTTTAGTAAATCTTGACGAAGGCATTTCGGTTGTTTCGATCACACAGGTTAAAGAGTAAGAATTCCGCGCAGATTTTCGAGCTTTTGGCTCAGGCTTTAAAGTCGGGTAGCCTTCACCAGTTCAAATATCGCGTTTGGGCCTTTAGCTCAGCTTGGTTAGAGCGCTTCCCTGATAAGGAAGAGGTCAGTGGTTCAAGTCCACTAAGGCCCACCAATCGCGGTTGCTTAACAGGATTACAGATTTAATAAGTAAGCAATCTTTAGATAAGGTTGCGCCACTTACCCGCTAAACACGGGGACCTAGCTCAATTGGTAGAGCACCGCCTTTGCAAGGCGGGGGTTAGGGGTTCGATTCCCCTGGTCTCCACAAGAATCAAACATATTTTATTTACTCTTATTTTCATTGTTCATTTATTAATTCCAGGGAATACTAAGCAAATGTTGAGGAAATCCAAAAAACATTTATTGATTTTGATTTCTATTTCACTTCTACAAACAACTCTTCCCACCCTAAGTAACGCGGCCTCACTAAGTTGCACAAAAATCGGACAAATCAAACTAATAAATAAAATTTCAAATACCTGTACCTTGGTTGGGTCTAAGAAGGTTTGGCAAAAAACACCAGCAAAAACTCTTCAATTTGTCGCGGGAGTGAGAATTAGTGCACATCCAAATGAATACAAATTAATTCCGGATTTAAATCCAACAAGCGCACCAACAGATTTAGATTCGCCAATTGCAGAATCAGCTCGCGTAGATTTAAAAGATATGATGATTGAAAAATCGACACTAACCCCAAACATTGAGTGGATTATTGATAAGAATGTTGATCCAGAAAAGCTAGATCAATATAAAAAAGAGGTTACCTATTCGGTTCAACTTTTAGGAAGTCAACTTTCGCCAAAATCCCGGCTTCGCGTTTATGTTGGGATGTCAACAAACTTCCAGTGGATATATAACAATTTATCTAAAGATTTGACAGCTAGAGCAAAAGACGGTGGGTGGCTGGAATTTAAACTAGATATTTCAAAAAAAATGGGTTCGAGTTTTAACGGTGGGGCAGCACCTGGATATGCAAAAGATGGAACAGAAGTCCTTTTTTACAATGCAGGTAATGGAAGTCATTTTGATTCTAACCACACCCAAATTTCAACACATGAATATTCTCACGTAGTTCAAAGAGAGGTATTAAAAGGAAATATCGGGCATCAGCTTTGTTGGATGCGCGAAGGACAAGCGACATATTTAGGATTTTCAGTTTCTACTAGATATAGCACTGCTTCTTATAGAAACTCTTGGTTACAAATGTTGGAGTACGCACACACCTGGCCGACTTTGGATGGTTGGAAGACAAAAACCGCAACTGATTGGACCAATTGGTATATTGCAAATGAAAAAAAGACTCCAGGACAGTGCGATCCATTTGATAACTACTTATTAGGTGCAATTGCATGGGAGTACATATATGCAACTTATGGCCATATTGCGGTGGCATCTTTTATGGCTGATTTAGAAAGTGTATGGAAGGGTGTTTGTCCAACACCATTTGAGAGCGACGGAACCCCTTGCCATGCGTGGAAAGTTGCCTACAAAAAGAATTTTGGGGTAACCCCTGAGAGTGATTATCCTAAATTCGGCCAACGGGCATATGAGAAATTAACGTGGGTGCAGAACCAGTCACCACTTTACGAAGATCAAGCTAAACCCTTATCACCCAAAACCTGGACAGTGTCCTCTCCTTATTAATCTCACCCACTGACTTGCAAAAAAGATTCCTAATTTGATTCTATCCCTTAGCACAATGTAGCCGAGTCAACGCGATAATTATTTAAATGAAAAAGGAAAATATTTCAACAGCAATTCTCCACACAAGTATGGGCGATGTAAGCATCGAACTATTTCCAAATCACGCGTTGGGCCGGGTCCGTTATTCCATTATATTTTTGGGGTTAGGGGTTCGATTCCCCTGGTCTCCACAAGAATTTCGAAATTGCAATCGCAGCAAATATCGCAAGCACCCCAGAAATTAAAAGTGGTTTTGTTCCCGAACCACTTCCACTGTTCCAAAATAATCCGGCCCATAACCCAGCAAATAAAATACCAAAACCAGATAATCCCTGAAGTCTTGCTTGCACGGCGAACTGTTGGCTATCAGGGGCTAATTTAGAAACCCAACTTTTTCCCACTACATCATTAGCCGCAGCAAAACCACCATAAATTATCAATAAAAATACCGCAATAAATTTACTATGTGAAATTCCCATACCAATATATGTGATTGAAAATGCTACTAATCCAAGAGCATAAATATTCTGCGGCTTCATTCGATCAGCTAACAATCCAAACGGAAAAGACAATGAAGCATAAGAAATATTGAAAAGTAGATAAGCACTAACTAACTGCAAAGGCTTAAAGCCCTCCTGGTTTAAATGTAATAAAAGTAAGGCGTCAGGAAAATTGACCATAGCAAATATCGCAAGCAACCAAATTAGTTGGTTAACATGCGGATTTAATTTCTGCGATTGCTTTGCAGCAATAGAAATTCTGGAAGCGCGTTTTTTGGTTGCTAAATCCAGATCTTTTATCGATAAAACCAATAGCGCCGAGAGGAGGGCAGGAATAATTGCAATCCAGAGAACTTTTCGAATATCACCGTCGAACAATGATAAGAAAATGAGTGTCAGTATTGGGCCAATTACCGCTCCGGTTGTATCTGCAGTTCGGTGAAAACCAATTGTCCGCCCGCGGAGTTCTACTCCAACACCCTGAACTAGAATTGCATCGCGCGCAGCGGACCTAATTCCTTTTCCAACACGATCGACTACACGGCCCACTAAAACAAACTGCCAAATCCCAGAGAGCGCGATAATAAGTTTTCCAGCCGCCGCCCCTAAGTATCCAAGAAAAATCATAGTTCGCCGAGGTAGCCAGCGGTTTAGCCAACTACTTATTAACTTAAAGAAGGCCATTGTTCCTTCAGCGATACCTTCGATAATTCCTACAACAACAGCCGGGGCTCCAAGAACGGTAAAAAGAAAGATTGGCATAATCGGATAAAGCATTTCACTTGCAGCATCTTGCAATAACGAGACCCAAGATATCGCCACTAGATTTTTGGTAAGCCAGGTAGGACGCTGAATCATTTCAATATCGTAGACCCAACGCTTTAATTTATTATCTTCTGGCGATTAATGGCATAATTCATTCTCTATCAAGAGCAAAACAGCTCTATTACTTAGATTGGTCAACAAATGTCTTCAACAGCAACTCTTCACACAAGTATGGGCGACGTAATAATTGAATTATTTCCGAACCACGCACCAAAGACCGTTGCAAACTTTGTTGAGCTAGCCACCGGAAAGCGCGAATGGGTAGATCCAATTACTGGCGAAAAAACCTCGAAGAATCTTTATGACGGAACTGTTTTCCATCGCGTTATCGCAAACTTTATGATTCAAGGTGGCGATCCACTTGGAAACGGAACTGGCGGACCGGGCTATCAATTCGCAGATGAATTTCATGGCGAACTAGCATTTGACCGTCCTTATATTCTTGCAATGGCTAATGCTGGACCAGGAACAAACGGCTCTCAATTTTTTATCACTGTTGCTGAAACGGCTTGGTTAAATCGCAAGCACACAATCTTTGGCGAAGTTAAAGATGAAGCTTCAAAGAAAGTTGTTGACGCTATTGGTGCAGTAAAAACTGGTGGTCAAGATCGCCCAGTACAAGCGGTAAAAATTAATTCTGTAACAATTTCAGAGTAATTACATGAAAGAGAAGCAATCACTCACAACGAGTCTGATTGTTGTAATTTCAGGCACTTTTCTCTTAACGCAATATGTTTTTCCAAACCTGCAGACAGAACTAGCGCTCTTCTATGGTGGGAATTATTCAAATGGATATTTCCCAGGAGTATCTACTGGCCAGTGGTATCGACTTCTAACTGTTGCACTTACGCACGCGGGTTGGTTGCACTTGGTATTTAATATGTTGGCCTTGTTCTCAATTGGAACCCCGGTCGAGAACTACTTAGGCCGAGTTCGTTACGGTTTCATATTTATAGGCTCACTTTTAGCGGCTTCTGCAGCATCACTTTATTTTGGCCCACACAATATTTACGCAGTCGGAGCATCAGGTGCGATTTATGGCTTATTTGGTGCGCTCTTTGTTATCGGTAAGAAATCCGGTGCTAATTACCAGAATATAACTGGCGTAATAATTGTGAACTTACTTATTACTTTTACGGTTCCCGGAATTGATTGGCGCGCACATCTAGGGGGACTAGTAGCAGGAGTAGTTCTTACTTACCCTTTAACGTTTCGCAAAAGAACTTGAGCAACATCTAAGACTGCGATATCGGATTCCCGCGCGTTCATACCATCGCTCACCATTATGCGACAGAATGGGCAAGCTACTGCAACCTCTTTAACTTGGGTGGCAATCGCTTCATCAACTCGATTTAGATTAATTCGTGTCCCAATAGTTTCTTCCATCCACATGCGACCTCCACCAGCACCACAACAGAATGAGCGATCCTGATTTCTTGGCATTTCGGTAACTTCAACACCAGTTGATTCCAAAAGTTCGCGAGGAGGTTGGTAAATCTGATTGTGGCGGCCAAGGTAACAAGGATCATGATAAGTAAGAGTTGCATCGCTCTTATGCGGTGAAGTTTTCAACTTCCCCTCTTTGATTAATTGATTTAAAAGCTGAGTGTGATGGACCATCTGTAATTCAAAACCTTGTTGTTTATAGTCACGACCAATTGTTGTAAAGCAATGGGGGCAAGTAACAACAACTTTCTTGACTCCGCGCGCTCCGAAAGTTTGTTGCAGAGTTTCAATATTTTCACGCGATAAAACTTGGTACAAGAACTCATTACCAGCACGACGAGCCGGATCACCACTACAAGTTTCTCGTTGTCCAAGAACTCCAAATTTTGTGCCCGACATATAAAGAAGTTCCGCAACAGCTTTAGTTGTTTTCTTTGCGCGATCTTCAAAAGCGCCGGCGCATCCGACCCAGAATAAATATTCAATATCTTCAGGAATTTCACCATCAATAATTGTTACAGGGAAGTCGCATTCAGCAATCCACGCATTTCGATCAGCGCGATTTGCTCCCCATGGATTACCGGTTTTCTCAAGGTTTCTAAAGGTGCCGCCAAGCTCGGATGGGAACTCTGATTCAACCAACACTTGAAAACGGCGCATATTAACTATGTGATCAATATGTTCGATATCTACTGGGCATTCATTTACACAAGCTCCGCAAGTAGTGCAAGACCATAAAACTTCTGGCGAAATTATATTTCCAACTATAGGTTCATCACTTCCAACTTTTGTAAGCGCGTGATCGCGCATTGCCATAATTAATAGCTTGGGTGATAAAGGTTTATCGGTATGCCAGGCAGGACATTGAGATTGACAACGGCCGCATTCGGTACAGCTCGCCATATCTAGCAAGCCCTTCCAAGAAATATCAGCGCTCTTACCAATTCCAAAAACATCATCTTCTTTAGGATCTTCAAAATCAATCGGCTTGCCGTGGGAAATCATTTCCGGTAATTCACCTAAAGCAGGTTTGGCATCTAGATTACGTTTGAAGAAAATATTTATTGGTGCCAGGAATCGGTGCCAAGCAACGCCCATAGTTAAGTCATTTGCAATAACAACAAACCACAACATTGAAACCCAAATTTTAATGCCGGCGATTGTTTGTACCGCGGTGATATTCACATAAAATTGGTGCTCAAGATAATCTAAAGTTATTACACATATAACGACAACAAGAATTGTGGCTTCAACATAATAAGCTTTTAATGATTTAGAACCGAGAAATCTTGAAGTGCGACTCTTATGGAAAAACCTTGTAACTTGGCGAATACCAATTAACGCGACTATTCCAACTCCAGTAGTCCAAGCGATTGCTAAAACAAAATAACGGTACGGGGCCCATTCACCAATTATTGGCAGAACAAAAGAGGCATCTATTAATTGACCATAAGCAGTAATCAAAGTGCCAAATAGGGCAACGAAACCGATCATGACAAACCAGTGAGCGATTGCAGAACCAGTGAAACGGAGCATCTTTGTGTGAAGCAAAATTTCTTTGACCATTGCTTTGGCGCGATCGCCCTTATTTAAGAATCGAGCGGGCTCGCTCTGGCCAGCCGAGATTCGCTGATACATCTGTCGAAGGCGAAGCACGAAGCTGCCCACAGCAAAGAGTGAGAAGACATATAAAACAATGGCCAAATAGCTCATGCGAGAAGGTTAAGGGGGTCTTGGCCAGGGCGCGGGAATATCTACTCGAATGGAGGCGTTACCTGACTAACTCAACTTGAGTCCGCTCGGCTCAATCTTTTGACATCGGGCGACTCAAGGACGAGAATTCGACCATAGCCGGTCAAAAATCAGGCTGAAAGAAGAAAAAAAGGAGCAATAAATGGCTAGAGCAGTCGGAATCGACTTAGGAACAACAAATAGTTGCGTATCAGTATTAGAGGGTGGCGAGCCATCTGTAATTACGAACGCAGAAGGCGCCCGCACAACCCCATCGATCGTTGCCTTCGCTAAGAATGGCGAGGTTCTTGTCGGTGAAGTTGCAAAGCGTCAATCAGTAACAAATGTTGAACGCACAATTCGTTCAGTTAAGCGCCACATGGGCACAAGCTGGAACGTGGATATTGATGGCAAGAAATACACACCACAAGAAATAAGCGCACGTATCTTGATGAAGTTAAAGCGTGATGCTGAAAGTTTTCTTGGCGACACAGTAACCGACGCCGTAATTACAGTCCCTGCATATTTCAATGATGCACAACGTCAAGCAACAAAAGAAGCTGGCGAAATTGCCGGCCTAAATGTTCTGCGTATTGTTAACGAGCCAACCGCTGCAGCACTTGCATATGGTTTGGACAAGGGCGATGCCGAACAAACAATTTTAGTATTCGACCTTGGCGGTGGAACATTCGACGTTTCACTTCTTGAAATCGGCGATGGTGTTGTTGAAGTTAAAGCAACCAACGGCGACAACAACCTTGGTGGCGATGACTGGGATCAATTACTTGTCGATCACCTGGTTAAAACATTCGCTGCAAAGAATGGAATTGATTTAACAAAAGATAAGATGGCAATGCAACGTGTTCGTGAAGCTGCAGAAAAGGCGAAGATTGAATTATCTTCATCCCAGCAGACTTCAATCAACTTGCCATATATAACCGTTGATACTGAGAAGAATCCACTTTTCTTGGATGAAACAATTACTCGTGCACAATTCCAAGGGCTAACTGCGGATCTTTTGGAACGTTGTAAGAAGCCATTCCAATCAGTTCTTAAAGATGCTGGAATTCCAATTGCGGATATTGATCACGTTGTCTTGGTTGGCGGTTCAACCCGTATGCCAGCAGTTGTTGATCTAGTTCGTGATTTAACTGGCGGAAAAGAACCAAACAAGGGCGTAAACCCAGATGAGGTTGTTGCAGTTGGTGCAGCGCTACAAGCCGGTGTTCTTAAAGGGGAAGTAAAAGATGTTCTACTTCTAGATGTAACACCACTTTCACTTGGTATTGAAACCAAGGGTGGCGTAATGACTAAGTTGATTGAACGAAATACAACAATCCCAACAAAGCGTTCTGAAATCTTCACAACTGCTGACGACAATCAACCTGCAGTTCAAATCCAAGCCTTCCAAGGCGAACGTGAAATGGCCGCTTATAACAAGCGCCTAGGCATGTTCGAACTAACAGGCCTTGCACCCGCACCTCGAGGAATTCCACAAATCGAAGTTACTTTCGACATTGATGCAAACGGTATCGTCCATGTCTCTGCAAAGGATCTTGGAACCGGTAAAGAACAATCAATGACAATCACTGGTGGATCAGCTCTTTCAAAGGAAGAGATTGATCGAATGATGAAGGATGCAGAAGCACACGCTGATGAAGATAAGCAACGTCGTGAAGAAGCAGAAGTTCGCAATACTGGTGACTCACTTGTCTATCAAACTGAAAAGTTTTTGAAAGATAATGCTGAGAAATTTACCGAAGGTGAGAATGCTGAAAAGCGCGCAGAGGTTGAAACAGCAATTGCAGATCTCAAGAAAGCACTCGACGGAACTGATCTCGCAGCAATTAAAACTGCTACCGAGAAAACCAGCGAGCTTTCTCAACAATTAGGCGCTGCACTTTATGCAGCCAATGCTGCATCAGCGGAAGAACCACAAGCTGATGATGGTGTTGAAGATGCCGAGATTGTTGAAGAAAGTAAGTGACCAACGAATCTGAAAATTCTGCTCCAGAGAGCTCTGACAAAGAGCTCTCTGATGCGGTAAATGAAGCGCTTGCTGAAGTTGAAGTCGATGAAGTAGCAGTTCTAACTTCAGATTTACAACGCGTTCAAGCCGAGTATGCAAACTATCGCAAACGAGTAGATCGCGATCGCATTACTGCAAATGAAATTACAACTGCCATTGTTTTATCCGAGTTTCTTCCAGTGATTGATGATATTTCAAGAGCTGGCGAACATGGCGAATTAACTGGTGGCTTCAAAGCTGTTGCAGACCAACTTCTTGCAATAACAACAAAGTTAGGCATAACTCAATTTGCCGAAGTCAATGTCGCTTTTGATCCAAACATCCATGAAGCGTTGATACATGCAACCTCACCAGATGTAACTGAAACACTTGTTACCCAAGTGCTTCAGCCAGGATATAAATTTAAAGAGCGTGTAATTCGTCCGGCGCGAGTCGCAGTAACTGATCCAGAAAACTAACCAGGAAACTAAACTTATGGCCGCCAAGGATTTATACGAGAAAGATTTGTATTCAATCCTTGGCGTCAAAAAGAGCGATGACGCGGCGGCAGTAAAAAAGCAGTACCGCAAACTAGCTAGAGAGCTTCATCCTGATAAGACCAAGGGCGATAAGAAGCTTGAAGAGAAATTCAAATCGGTTTCCGAGGCCTATGAAGTTCTGTCAGATGATAAAAAAAGAGCTGAATATGATGAGATGCGCGATGCCTTTAAAGGTGGCCGAATTCCACAAGGCGGAGCAAATTTTGGCGGCGGGGGTTATCAGAATGCAGATTTTTCAGATCTCTTTGGTGGTGGTGGCCAAGATATTTTCGGAACAATTTTCGGCGCTGGACGTGGCCCAAGGCGGGGCCAAGATTTAGCTGCAACAACAACAATTTCATTTAGAGATTCTATTTATGGGACTGAACTTGATTTAAAGTTAGCGCCACAAGGTGGAAAAGCGAATGCAGTAACAACAAGAATTCCTGCTGGTATTAATGATGGTGCGAAGATAAAACTAAAAGGTCGAGGCGGCCAAGGTCCGGCTGGGCCCGGAGATTTATTTGTAACAGTAAATGTTGTAAAGCACCCAATTTTCTCCCGTAGTGAATTAAATTTATTAATGGCACTTCCGGTTACATTCACAGAAGCGGCACTAGGTGCAGACATTAAAGTTCCAACATTAGATGGCGATGAAGTAACAGTTCGAATCGCACCAGGAACTCCAAATGGACGCACATTGCGAATTAAGTCGCGCGGCGTTAAAACTGCACGAGGCACCGGAGATTTATTAATTACCGTTGAAATTCAAGTTCCACAACGAGTCGACGGGAAGGCAAAAGAAGCACTTGAAGCATTTTCCGCAGCAACAAAAGAATTTGATCCTCGAGTAGATCTAGCACAGAAGGCGAGGGCCTAGCCATTAGTAATGATGAACATTCAGATGATGAAGCCGTTTATGTAATTTCTATAGCTTCTCAACTTTCTGGGATGCATCCGCAAACTTTGCGACAATATGATCGCATGGGTTTAGTTTCACCAGGCAGAGCTTCAGGACGCGGTCGTCGCTATTCACTTCTCGACATCGCCTCACTTCGTAACATCCAACGCTTAGTTGGTGAAGGTATAAACCTTGCGGGCATTAAACGCATCATGGAATTGGAATCAGCAGTTGCATCTATGGCGCTAGAAGTAGCGAAATTACGTACCGAAGTTGATGCACTAATTGATGCAAATCCACCAAAATCACTCGTTCGAAAGAGCAAGCAATCCATCGTTGTTTATAAGGAAGAAGGCTAAGGTTCACGCATGAATTCACGCGATAAATTAAAAGAAGAGATTCTTAACAAAGCTGTTGTTCACGGAAAAGTTACTCTCTCTTCAGGCAAAGAAGCCGATTATTACGTAGATCTTCGCCGTGTAACTCTTGATGCTGTTGCTGCGCCACTTGTTGGCGAAGTGATGTTAGAACTTACAAAAGGCTGGAATTTTGATGCGGTTGGTGGCTTAACACTCGGCGCAGATCCTGTTGCAACTGCAATGATGCATGTTGCTGCAAGCCAAGGTCGCAAGTTAGATTCATTCGTAGTTCGTAAAGCAGAAAAAGCACATGGTTTACAACGTCGCATCGAAGGACCAGATGTAAAAGGTCGCAGAGTTCTTGCAGTTGAAGATACTTCTACAACAGGCGGTTCAGTAATGACTGCGGTTGAAGCGCTTAAAGAAGCTGGCGCAATTGTTGTTGGTGTTGCAGTTATTGTGGAGCGCGGAGCTGCGCCGTTAATTGCAGAGAATGGTCTTGAATATTTAGCTGCGTATCAACTTTCAGATTTAGGCTTGTAACTTAACTCAAATCTTTTCTAGTACGCCACTCTTTCAGTAACTCCCAAAAAATTGGGGCGATTGAAACAATTACAATTACTGCAACTATTGGCAGAACATATTTATCTACCGAGCCCTTTAGTTTTTCACCTAAGACATATCCGCCCCAAATAAATCCTTGAGTCCAGACAATTGCACTAAATGCATTCCAAGCAAAGAATCTTTTATAAGTCATACCTGTTATGCCAGCAGCAGGATTAACAAGATGGCGGACAACAGGGATGAATCTTCCAAGAAAAATCATTTTTCCGATTCCGTACTTATCAATCCATTTTTGTAGAGTTTTAAGCTTTTTTGGATTGAAATATTTAGAATCCTCGCGGCCAAATAATTTACTGCCGTAGGTATAGCCCAACCAATGTCCAAACTGAGATCCAGCTATCGCAAAAAGTGGGGCTCCGATTGCGAGTTCACGGAGTGAGAGGTGAATCTTGATAACGGCGCCCGTGCCGGAAGCGGCAAGGCCAGCCATAAAAAGGAGTGAATCACCAGGAAGTCCGATGACGATTGGAAGTCCGGTCTCGACAAAAAGGATCAAAAAGATGCCGGCCAGACCAAAGGAGTTAATTGCGGACTCGGCATTGAAGGCGTGAAGGAAGTTCATAGACGCACAAATATACCTAGATATACCTATTTATTTGCGTCTCCTAGTGGTTCTATGTGTAATCTTTCAGCCTCATGAGTTCTAAAGCTAGGACTCAAGTCTTATCGAGATGTTCATCGACGCACACCTATAGGAGATCTTCGTGGAAAATCTGGTCCATGTAACAGGTTCCAACCTGACCTACGTTTATGTAGTTCTAGGCATTTCATTAGTAGCGCTAGCCATCGCCTACGCACTTCGCGCCCAAGTTTTGGCAGCGGATGAAGGAACCGAAAAAATGAAAGAGATTGCAGCCGCCGTACAAGAAGGCGCAGCCGCATATCTTCACCGTCAATTTACGACCTTGTCATGGTTTGTGGGAATTGTTTTCTTCCTACTATTCGCACTTCCAGGAGAATTTGATATTCGCCTCGGCCGTTCAATCTTCTTCTTATTGGGTGCCGCATTTTCGGCAGCAGTTGGCTATAACGGTATGTGGCTTGCGGTTCGCGCAAATGTCCGCGTTGCAGAAGCTGCTCGTCAAAAGTCTGCAGAAAATGCAGTGCGAATTGCATTCCGTACCGGTGGCGTTGTAGGTATGACAACTGTTGGCTTGGGACTTCTTGGCGCATCACTTGTTGTTGCGATTTACCACGAGAACGCACCAGCAGTTCTTGAAGGTTTTGGTTTTGGTGCTGCAATGCTTGCGATGTTTATGCGCGTTGGTGGCGGTATCTTTACGAAGGCAGCAGATGTTGGTGCTGACCTAGTTGGAAAAGTTGAACACGGTATTCCAGAAGATGATCCTCGCAACCCTGCAACTATCGCAGATAACGTGGGCGATAACGTAGGTGACTGCGCAGGTATGGCAGCAGATCTATTTGAATCATATGCAGTAACACTTGTCGCAGCTCTAATTCTAGGTAAATCCGGATTTGGTGATGCCGGTTTAATTTTCCCACTCATTGTTCCTGCAATCGGAATTGTTACCGCGATAATCGGAATCTTTATTACTCGACTTCGCCCAACAGATAAATCTGCAATGCAAGCAATCAATCGCTCATTCTTTTTATCAGCAATAATTTCCGCAGTCCTTGTTGCTTTCGCGTCATACACATACTTGCCGGCATCACTCAAGCAAATGTCTGGTTTAACTGCGGAAGCTGCAGCAGTAGATGTAAATCCTCGCGTACTCGCAATCGGCGCAGTATTAATTGGAATTCTTCTAGCAGCTGCAATCCAACTATTAACTGGCTTCTTTACTGAAGTTGGTCGTCGCCCAGTTAATGATGTCGCTGCCTCTTCAAAAACCGGCGCCGCAACAGTAATTCTTGCTGGTATTTCGATTGGTTTTGAATCAGCCGTTTATTCAGCTCTGCTTATAGCATCAGCTGTTTTCGGTGCTTTCTTACTCGGCGGCGGATCGATTGTTCTTTCACTTTTCGCAGTTTCACTTGCCGGAACAGGTTTGCTAACAACGGTTGGTGTAATTGTTGCAATGGATACCTTCGGGCCTATTTCAGATAACGCACAAGGAATCGCTGAAATGTCTGGCGATGTTAAGGGTGAGAGTGCACAAATTCTTACCTCTCTTGATGCAGTTGGAAATACAACTAAGGCAATTACAAAAGGAATCGCGATTGCGACAGCAGTACTTGCAGCAACAGCGCTATTTGGTGCATTCACAGATGCTATTAAAGAAGCAGCCCTCAAGGTTGTCGGCGATGGCGCAGTAGCACTGCAATATCAAGGAATTTTGGATGTTGCTGATCCACGAAACTTGGTTGGTTTAATAATCGGAGCCGCAGTTGTATTTATGTTCTCTGGTCTTGCAATCAATGCAGTTTCGCGCGCAGCCGGTGCAGTTGTTCATGAAGTTCGCGAACAATTTAAGTTGCACCCAGGAATTATGAAGGGCACTGAAAAACCAGAATACGGTCGCGTAGTAGATATATGTACTCGTGATTCACTTCGCGAACTTGTAACACCTGGCTTGCTTGCAGTTATGGCACCAATCGCTGTTGGCTTTGGTCTCGGCGTCGGCGCACTCGGTGCATATCTTGCAGGAGCAATTGGTACCGGAACTTTGATGGCGGTATTCCTTGCTAACTCTGGTGGCGCATGGGATAACGCAAAGAAGATGGTTGAAGATGGACACCACGGTGGAAAAGGATCTGATGCGCATCACGCAACAATTGTTGGAGACACAGTTGGCGATCCATTCAAAGATACCGCTGGCCCTGCAATCAACCCGCTAATTAAGGTTATGAACTTAGTTGGCCTACTTGTAACACCAGCAATTGTTGAATTCGCACTCAACGGCCGCGGAACATATTCCATGGTCATATCAGTTGCTGCAACTTTGGTAATTATTTTCGCGCTGGTTCGCGGTCATCGCGGATCAACAAACATCATCTAGCCAAAGTAAAAAAAGTTAGGAAACTTCCCCGAAGTTAATATGGGTATAAAACTTGTTATCGTGGAATCTCCCGCGAAGGCGCGCAAAATTGGCGGCTTCTTGGGAGATGACTACGTTGTTGAAGCATCGGTTGGGCATATCCGTGATCTACCACAACGCGCAGCTGATATTCCAAAAGAATATAAAAAAATTGCCTGGGCCAAAGAGGGCGTAAATATTGAGGAAGATTTTGAACCGCTTTATGTAATTAACCCAGATAAACGGGCAAAAGTTTCAGAGTTAAAAGCTTTGATGAAAGATGCCGACGAGTTAATTCTGGCGACAGACGAAGACCGGGAAGGCGAAGCAATTGCTTGGCACTTGATTGAAGTCTTGCGTCCAAAAATTCCGATTCGCCGAATGGTCTTTCATGAAATCACCAAAGAGGCTATTCAAAAAGCAGCCAACGAAACTCGCGATTTAGATTATCGATTGGTCGATGCACAAGAAACTAGGCGCGTTCTAGATCGGCTCTTTGGTTACCGTCTTTCACCAGTTCTGTGGAAAAAAGTTATGCCAAGAATTTCAGCTGGCCGAGTGCAGTCGGTAGCAACCAGATTAATCGTGGAACGCGAACGCGAACGAATGGCTTTTATCTCATCAAAATGGTGGGACCTAACTGCGCAATGCGATGCCGGCTTTAACGCCAGATTACTTTCACTAGATGGCAAGCGAGTTGCAGCAACAAATGATTTCGATGCAAATGGTGGGTTGAAAGAGAAATCAGTTGCAAACATTTTGTTGTTAGATGAAGCAGGCGCCAATGAATTAGTACAAAGCCTTTCTGGCAAGGCTTTAACTGTTAAATCAACGGAAGAATCCCCACGAACCGAAAGACCTAAAGCACCATTTACAACTTCAACAATGCAACAAGATGCTGGATCGAGACTTGGTTGGGGCGCCCAATTAACTATGCGAGTAGCCCAACGGTTATATGAAAATGGCTACATAACTTATATGCGCACCGATTCGGTGACTCTTTCACAGAGCGCAATTAAATCGGCTAGAAATTCTGCAAAATCACTTTATGGCGCCGAATATATTCCGGCGACACCTCGTGTCTATGAAGGAAAATCTAAGAACGCACAAGAAGCACACGAAGCTATTAGGCCTGCAGGTGAAACTTTTAGAACTCCTGGTGAATTAGCGCCAGAATTATCGCGAGATGAATTCTCGTTGTATGACTTAATTTGGAAGCGCACCATCGCATCACAAATGTCAGATGCAAAGAAAATGCAGATGCGTGTTGATTTTGACGTTGAAACAAAAACAGGCGGCTCTGCAATATTTAGAGCCAATGGTTCAGTAGTAACTTTCCCCGGTTTCTTAGCGGCCTACGAGGAAATTGTTGAGGATAAATCCGGTGATGATGAGGGCGCGGAAAGCGATAAACGGCTTCCACCAATGGCCGTTGGCGATTCGATAAAAGTTAATAACTACATCTGCGAAGGCCATGAAACTAAGCCACCAGCTCGATACACCGAACCAACTCTGGTTAAAAAGCTAGAAGAACTTGGTATCGGTCGACCATCTACATTCGCATCGATCATGAGCACAATTCAAGACCGTGGTTATGTTTCAAAACGCGGCCGAGCACTTGTACCAACTTTTCTAGCCTTCTCAGTGACTGGTTTACTCGAACAACATTTTGGAAAGTTAGTTGATTACGAATTCACTGCATCAATGGAAGAAGATTTGGATCGAATTGCAAATGGTGAAGAAGATCGCGTTGCTTGGCTAACCAAGTTCTTCTTCGGAACCGAAGGAAACCCTGGCCTAGAAGCACTTGCGGCAGATCTTGGGGCAATTGACGCTCAACAAATTAATACAATGAAGATGGGCGAAGATATCGAAATTCGCGTCGGCCGCTTCGGTGCATATATACAAAAAGGCGTCGGTGATGATCGTAAGTTCGCAAATATTCCAGAGACTATGGCGCCTGACGAATTAACACTACAAGTTGCAATTGATTTATTGGCACAACCCTCTGGTGAACGCGAACTTGGAATTCACCCCGAAACTAATTTGCCACTTCTTGCGAAGTCAGGTCGCTTCGGACCATATGTAACTGAAGTATTTCCAGAACCAGAAATGGTTGTTGATAAGAAGACTGGTGAACTAAAGAAACCACGCAAGAAGAAGGATGCCCCCAAACCAAAAACCGCATCATTGCTTTCAACAATGTCGCTCGACACAATCACAATTGAAGACGCACTTAAATTAATGTCGCTACCTAGAACACTTGGCGCATATGAAGATGTACCAATCACTGTACAAAATGGTCGCTATGGCCCCTATATGACACATGGAACTGATTCCAGAACGCTAACTTCAGAGGATCAACTCTTTGACATAACTTTGGATCAAGCGATTGAACTTTATAAGCAACCAAAGGTACGTCGCCGCGGTGTTGCAAAACCACCATTAAAAGATTTAGGAATTGATCCAGCAAGTCAGAAACCAGTATTGGTGAAAGATGGAAGATTTGGAATTTACATAACTGATGGCGAAACAAATGCAACACTTCGCAGAGGCGACACAATTGAATTCTTAACTTTAGAACGCGGGCTTGAATTACTTGCAGGAAGACGAGCTTGGGAAGTCGAAAACGGTGGCGCAAGCCGAGTAAAGAAGAGCAGTAAGCGCGCCAAGAAGGCAGCGCCCTCGTTAACGAAGAACACGGTAAAAGCCACAGGCAAAGCCAAAACTAAGAAGAAAGCGGCTACAGGCAAGGGCAAAGCCGCAGCCACTTCGGCTTAAGTAGGCTTAGCTCATGTCGAACTCACTTCCATATCCTGGCGCCCCCGCGGGATCTGAAAGCAGAAGTGTTTTAGCGATTCCCGCTTTTAGAAAACTTTGGAATTCAATGGCCTTCTCCTCATTTGGCGACTGGCTAGGTTTGCTCGCAACAACTGCAATGGCGCAAGAACTTTCTAATGGAAACTATTCAAAGGCCAACTTTGCAATTGCTGGTGTGTTTATTGTTCGCCTACTTCCCGCAGTATTTCTTGGTCCTATTGCAGGTGTAATTGCTGATCGATTCGATCGCAGAAGGTTGATGGTTTTTTGTGACATCTTCCGTTTTGGCCTTTATCTTTCAATTCCAATCGTCGGAAACTATTTCTGGCTTTATACCGCGACAATATTGGTTGAGTGTTTCACTCTCTTTTGGTCACCAGCAAAAGAGGCGACTGTTCCAAATATGGTCCCTAAAAATAAATTAGAAAGCGCAAACCAAGTTTCGCTATTGGCTGCTTATGGGACTGCACCAATCGCTGCGATTGTTTTCTCACTTCTTGCACTTGTGTCAACTGGAATTACAAATTTCTTACCAGCCGAATATTCTTCAACTGCAGACCTTGCTCTCTATATTGATGCTCTCTCTTTCTTATACACAGCATGGATCGTTTTTCAATTACGCGAGATTCCTAAAGGCGCCGCAAGTAAAGCAACAGTTAATGAAAATATTGGTAAATCACTCTTTGAAGGCTTTAAATATGTAAATAGCTCAAAACTAATCCGTGGTTTAATTTTTGGAATGCTCGGAGCATTCTTTGCTGCAGGTGCAGTTATTGGACTGGCCAGAACATTTGTAGGCGATCTAAATGCAGGTGATGCCGCGTACGGAATTCTCTTTGGTGCCGTTTTTGCCGGCTTAGCACTCGGAATTTCAGTAGGGCCAAAAATATTCGCGCAATTCTCTAGGCGTCGCATCTTTGGCGCCGCACTAACCATTTCATCATTCTTCTTAATACTTTTAGCGCTTATTACAAACTTGGTTCTCGCGATATTTGTAACAATAATTTTGGGAGCCTTTGCTGGGGTTTCCTGGGTTACTGGATTCACAATGCTTGGGCTTGAAGTCGCCGATGAAGTTCGAGGTCGCACATTTGCCTTCGTACAATCGCTAATTCGCGTCTCACTTGTTCTGGTCCTCGCAATTGCACCAGTTATTGCAGCAGCTATCGGGCGGCATACATTCAAGTTTGAAAATTTCGAAGTTACTTATAACGGCGCAGCTTTTACGATGCTGGCCGCCGGAATTATTGGTGTAATTGTTGGAATAGTTTCTTATCGAACTATGCGAGATCGACCAACAGTTTCGCTCTGGTCAGATGTCTTGGCTGCAAGCAGAGGTGAACTTGGTGGAATTACCGGCGCTACACATACTGGAATATTTATTTCATTTGAAGGTGGCGAAGGGTCTGGTAAATCTACCCAGACAGAATTATTGAAAACTTATTTAGAATCTATTGACGAAAGAGTTTTACTAACTCGCGAACCTGGTGGTACGCCCCTTGGTAAGAAACTCCGCGAAATTCTTCTCGATAATCAAACTGGAAATATCTCACCAAGAGCTGAAGCCCTTATGTACGCCGCGGATCGCGCAAACCATGTTTATTCTCTGGTTCGCCCAGCGTTGGAAGCCGGTCAAGTTGTAATAACGGATCGATATTTAGATTCGTCAATTGCTTATCAAGGTGCTGGCCGCATTCTGCAACCCGCAGAAGTTGCCAGAATTTCGAGATGGGCGACTGAAAACCTTGCGCCAATTCTGACAATTATTATGGATATTCCAGCCGATCAAGGGTTAGCACGACTGCAATCCCGCGATCGCCTAGAAGCTGAACCTCTTGCTTTTCATGAACGAATTCGCCAAGAATATTTAAACATAGCGAATTCAGATCCCGAACGCTATTTTGTAATTGATGCAACACAATCAAAAGAAGCAATTCACGAGCAAATCGTGGAGCGCGTTTCAAAATTGCCATTGCTTGCTATGAATCAGAGCGCCAAGAAACGTTTTAGAAAGTAGTGCAGACGATGTCAGTCTTTGATCTTCTAATTGATCAAGAGCATGTAATTTCAATTCTGCGCGATGCTGTAATTGCAGCGGCTAAGGGTGATGATGAATCACAAGAGATGACGCACGCTTGGCTATTTACTGGCCCGCCTGGATCTGGTCGCAGCAATACAGCACTTGCATTTGCAGCTGCACTTGTTTGCAAGAATGGTGGCTGCAACGAATGCACTGATTGCACCACTGCTCTTAAAGGAAACCATGCCGACGTTGAATTAATAAAAACCGAAGGCCTTTCGATAAAGATCGACGAAGTTCGCGAGCTAATTACCCGAGCTTCATGGAGCCCATCGGTGGGTAATTATCGAGTTGTAGTTATAGAAGATGCTGATCGACTTACCGAATCAGCTGCAAACGCACTTCTCAAAGCAATTGAAGAACCAGGCCTACGAACTGTCTGGTTGCTTTGTGCACCAAGTGCAACAGATGTACTACCAACAATTCGCTCTAGAACCCGTAGTTTAGTTTTACGAACACCATCTACTTCAGCGGTAACGGCACTATTAGAGAGTGAGAAAATTTCACCAACGATGGCGGATTTTGCAGCACGCGCTTCACAAGGACACATAGGTCGTGCTCGACATTTAGCAAAAAATGAAGAGGCCCGCGCTCGACGCGCAGCCATTTTGAAAATTTCATTATTGATTACAGATGTAGCTTCAGCATTTAAGGCAGCACAAGTTTTAGTAGAAGCAGCGAAAGCTGAAGCGGAAGAAGAAGCTGAAAAGCGCGACGATGCCGAATTAGCTTCACTCAAAGAGGCCTGGGGTCAGCAAGGTTCGAAATTAACCCAAGGTGGCTCCAAGGCAGTTAAAGAGCTAGAGAAAGAACAAAAATCTAGAACAACCAGAATGGTTCGTGATTATTTAGATCGTGCACTTCTAGATATTGCAACGCTTTATCGCGATATCTTATTGATTCAATCAAATTCTTTAGATTCGATAATAAATATTGACCTGACTACAGAAATTACAAAATTGGCAAATTCCAGCACACCAGAATCTTCACTTAGAAAATTAGAAGCAATTATGAACGCGCGAACAAATCTTTCACATAACGCGGCCCCACTTCTAACTATTGAAGCGCTAATGGTTTCACTTAAGTAATGCGGCCAAAACAAGGTTTAATAGCGATATTTGTAATTATCCTAATTGGTGCAGGTTTATCCCTATTCCTAAAGGGGATAACTAAAACAAACTGGGACATGAAAGCATTCAATTCACAAGAATTAAACTGGCAAGACTGTTATGACAGTTTTGAATGTGCAACATTTTTTGTTCCCGTTGATTATGAAAATCTAAATGGGCAGACATTTGCCCTGAAAGTTCTGAGACATCAAGCTTTGGATCAGAAGAATAAGTTAGGCGCAATACTTGTAAATCCCGGTGGCCCAGGTGGGTCTGCTACAGATTATGCCTATAACGCTGAATCAATAGTGTCGGCAGAACTTAACAATAAATTCGACATCGTTGGGTTTGATCCCAGAGGAATCAATAATTCGCAGCCAATTCGTTGTTTAACAAATACCGAAGAAGATCAATTTCTAAATGCGGACGCAAGCAATGGCGACAGCAAGAAACTGGCGAAATTAGTGAAACTTTCGCAGAATTTCGCCGCTAAATGCGCAAAAGCGGCTGGCCCAAAACTTGGCCACTACAGCACGCTTGAAGGTGCAAAAGATATGGAAATTCTCCGCAATTTATTACACGAAAAGAAATTGAATTTCCTGGGCAAGAGTTACGGGACGTATCTCGGAACTTTATATGCTGCGCTTTACCCGGAATCAGTTGGCAGGATGGTTTTAGATGGAGCAGTCGCACCCAATGTCTCACTTCGTGATCAGGAAATTGCGCAAGCTAATGGTTTTGATAAAGCGCTAAATAATTATTTGGCTTCGCAAAATAAATTCAAATTAGATGATATTACGAAATTAATAGCAAGATCAGAATCCAAACCATTAAGAAGTAAGACAGGACGAGAAGCAAAACAATCCTTAATAGTCACTGCAATTGCGCAATCACTTTATAATTCACAGAGCGGCTGGAAAGAACTAACAAACTTATTGGATGATGCCATAACAAAGGACAATCCGGTTGGAATATTCGAATCAGCAGATAGATACAACAATCGAGATCTTTCTGGCAACTACTACAATAACCAAAACGATATTTCGATAATGATCACTTGTTTAGATTGGCAAGAGACTAGAACGGTTGAAGAGATGGTGGCCGGCGAATCAATATTTAAAGAAGCATCACCAGTGTTTGGACCATATCTAAGTTTCGCAAGTCTCTCTTGTAAGTTTTGGAAAGCGAAACCGATGGTGCCGAAAATAGAGTTAACTAATATAAAAACAGATCTGATTCTGGTAATTGGCGTAACAGAGGATCCAGCAACACCATTTAACTGGGCGCAGATTTTGACCAAATCATTTGCGAATGCAAAATTATTGACCCTAAAAGGCGAGGGCCATACCGGCCACAATCGGGGCAATGAATGTGTCGATACAGTCGTAGATAGCTACTTTTTAACGGGGAAAATTGGCACAACCAGCCTAATTTGTGCCTAAAGTGGTAATTAGCACCATTTGTTATACGGCATTATTTCCCCATGCGCTTAGACCACGTCTCATACGTAACATCACATGACCAACTAGCCGACACCGTTCAACGTCTTGGTTCCAGGCTTGGAAGCACATTTGTTGATGGCGGAGTTCATCCTAGATTTGGCACTCGAAATTTCACATTGCCACTTCAAAACGGACATTACTTAGAAGTTGTTTGCCCACTAGATCACCCAGCTGCAGATTCATCACCATTTGGTAAAGCAGTTTCAAAGCGCGCAGCAGAAGGTGGCGGTTGGTTAACTTGGGTTCTTGCAAGTGATGATATTTCTCCAATTGAAACTCGACTTGGTCGTTCTGCAGTAGAAGGTCATCGCACAAAGCCTGATGGAAATGATTTATCTTGGAAGCAAATCGGAATCCTTGAACTTCTTACCGACAAGCAACTCCCATTTTTTATCCAATGGTTAACACTCGAACATCCTTCAACAGATGGCAAAGCAATTTCAAAGATTGTTAAAGTTGAAATCGCAGGCGACGCTAAAACTATTTCTGATTGGATTGGCTCTGATTTAGAGAAAGCAATTGGAAACGATATTGAAGTCGAATGGGTTGATGCTTCAACTAATGATGGCGACTCTGGAATCGTGGCTGTTCATTTACAAACTCCTACCGGAGTAATCCGACTAGATTAATTTAATATTCACTCGCGCCTCTGTGGCTCAGTGGTAGAGCAGCTCATTCGTAACGAGCAGATCGTCGGTTCAATCCCGACCAGGGGCTCCACTAATAAGTGAAGCAATAAGAATGAGAGGTTGATCGTGAGACTCAAACTTTCAATCCTTCTCGCAAAATTAGCAGGGTCACTCTCAAAGAACGTTCTTCGAAAATCAGGCGAAACTATTCCAGGGCGCGTGCTTTTAGCCCTTTATCCGAAGGCAATCTCAGAGCTATCGAAGAGCCGTAAAATAATTTGTGTTTCAGGAACCAATGGCAAAACTTCAACAACAAAAGCGCTTGTAACAATAATTTCTAAACTTGGAACCGTTACAACCAGCCCCTCAGGTTCAAACTTAGATCGTGGCGTAGCTACCGCCTTAATGCAGAAATCCGAATACGCGGTATTAGAGGTAGATGAACTGCATCTTTCGCGCGTGATAACTGAAGCAAAACCGGTGGCAGTTTTACTCTTAAATTTAACTAGGGATCAACTTCACAGAATGCACGAAGTTAAACGCGTTGCAGATCGCTGGGCAGTATCAGCAAAAGGTGCGCCTGAAACCTTATTTATTGGAGATGCAGATGATCCATTTGTTGAACTTGCTCTAGCCTCAGCAGCACAGTCGCATAGAGTTTCATTTGGTGGTCGCAAGCATTTAGATGGCGCGGTATGTCCAAGTTGTGGCATTTACTTAAAATGGAATCGTAATGATTACAAGTGCGCTTGCGGGTTAACAAATTTAAACGCCGATGCACTTTTTGATTCTGGAAGTGCGGCATATCGCAATGCAACACTTGCCAATGTCACCGGACAACTACTTGGTGGGAAAGTGATCGCAATAGATGAGCAATCCCTAGAGCGCAGTGTTAATCGAGAATACAACGGGGTAAAAGCAAACCTTCGACTTACAAAGAATCCAGCATCTTGGACCGAAGCGTTAACTTCAGTAACAGGAAATGATGTTGTTCTTATTGTTAATTCCCGCGAAGTAGATGGCATCGATACCTCTTGGCTTTGGGATATCTCGTTTGCTGTTCTTTCAGGCAAGAACATAGTTGTTTGCGGAGAACGCGGGCTAGATATTGCATACCGTTTACACGTTGAAGGAATTGAAGTTGAGGTTACCAATAACTTTGAAAGCGCAATTTCTAAGTTTGCAAAAGGATCACATGTTCACGTTTTAGCGGCATACACCGCATTTCACGAGCTGGTGCGCGCATGAGCCAAATTAGAATTGTTCGCATCCACAACGAATTACTCGGAACTTATGGCGATCAAGGAAATGCTGAAGTCTTAGCCTTTCGCGCAAAGTTTCATGGCATTACAACAACAATTATTGATGTTGGATATAACGATCCGCTGCCGACGAATGGCGATATTTATTTATTAGGTGGTGCAGAAGATGCCGCACAATTACTAAGTCTAGAAGCGCTACAACGTGACGATAATCTAAATATTCTGCATTTCGCGATTGAGCGTGGTGCAGTAATTCTTGCAGTGTGTGCCGGATTTCAAATTATCGGAAATAAGTTCTGGGCAAATGGTCAAGAAGTTGATGGCCTTGGTTTATTAGATGTAATAAGCGTCCCAGGAGATAAACGTTTAGTAGGCGATATTAAAACTATCTCAACAGTTTTAGGCTTTGAGTTAACAGGCTTTGAAAACCATATGGGGCGCACAATTTTAGGGTCGAGCGCAGAAGCATTCGGAAAAGTCGTTACTGGTAATGGAAATGGCGACGGTAAATTTGATGGCGCAGTTCTTGGAAATATTTTCGGAACATACATGCATGGACCAATACTCGCGCGTAATCCAGAATTTGCAGATTTATTATTAACGCGTGCAACAGGCCGCAAATACGCACAAATCACCGATCCATTAGCTTTGAAATATGCATCATGGCGTCGCAAGGTAATTAAGTAGGTTACAATTAGCCAGTTGTTGCAACCGCAGCACTCCCCATAGAACCCTCTGATAAGAATCAAGGTTCACTTGCGAGTCTTATTCTTTGGCACCACGAGACACGCTTGATGTCTCGATTGGTATTTTTATGTCATTTAAAGATTTAGGTATTGCTCCTGCGCTCGTAGAAGCCCTGGACGCTCAAGGAATCACTTCGCCCTTCCCAATTCAAACCGCAACGCTCCCAGATGCCATTAAAGGGCGCGATGTATTAGGACGCGGCCAGACAGGTTCTGGAAAAACTTTAGCTTTTGGTCTTGCAATGTTGACTCGTCTCGAAGGTCGTATCGCAAAACCTCACCGACCACTTGGTTTAATTCTTTCGCCAACACGTGAACTTGCTGTTCAAATCTCTGATGTTGTCGGACCACTTTCTCGCAAAGTTGGTTTAAGTACCCAAGTAGTTGCTGGTGGACTTTCATATGTTGGCCAAATCAAAGCACTTCGCAGTGGTGTAACAATTCTTGTTGCAACCCCAGGTCGCCTTATAGATTTAATTGAAAAGAAGCATGTTGTTCTAGACGATGTTGTTATAACCGTTCTAGATGAAGCCGATCAAATGGCGGACATGGGTTTCTTGCCCGTAGTGAAAGATATTTTGGGTCAGACAAAAGATGATGGCCAACGCCTTCTCTTCTCTGCAACCTTGGATCGCGATGTTGATTCACTAGTTAAGCGTTTCCTAAAGAATCCGATTACTCATTCACTTGAGAATGAAAAATCTCGTGCTGCTGATATGCAACACCATGTTTTGATCATGGACCAAGGACATAAAGATTTGGTTGCAACCCAAATTGCAGCTCGCGAAGGCCGTACAATTTTCTTCGTTCGCACAAAACACGGCGCAGATAAACTTGCAGAAAAGATGCTTCGCTCTGGCGTACCAGTTGGAGTTCTGCACGGTGGAAAATCCCAAGGCCAACGCACGCGTGTTCTTGCAGCGTTTAAAGATGGTCGCGCTTCAGCACTTGTAGCAACAGATGTTGCAGCCCGCGGAATTCACGTTGATGATGTTTCACTAGTTGTGCACGTTGATGCACCAGCTGATCACAAAGATTATCTACACCGCGCAGGCCGTACGGCTCGCGCCGGCGCAACTGGCGTGGTTGTAACTCTTGCAACTCATAAACAGAAGCGTGGAATCTTCGGAATCACAAATCAAGCAAAAGTTAAATTAAATGAAGTCTATGTTCGTCCTTCAGACTCAGAACTTATACGTGTAACTGGTGCGCAAGAGCCATCAGGTATTCCAGTAATAGTTGAAGCAGAAAAACCAGGGCGCAATGATCGTGGAAGTCGTGATCGTGGTGACCGTGGTGGATTCCGTCGCGGACATGCAAGTAATTTTAAGAAGCGCAGTGAAGGTGGCGGGCGCGTAGGAGATAGCGAAAAAGAAACTCCAGTTCGCTCATTCCGCGGGGCTGCTCCAGCAAAACCTAAGTATGAAGATCGCCCGGTTCGTAATGATCGCCCGGTTCGTAACGATCGTGTAGAAAGAAGTGATCGCCCGGTTCATAACGATCGTGTAGAGCGTCCAGAAAGAAGTGAACGCCCAGTTCGTAATGATCGTGTAGAGCGTCCTGAGAGAACTGAACGCACATTCCGCGCAGATCGACATCCAAAAGCAGAACGATTTGAAAAATCAGATCGTCCAGCAAAGGCAGATCGTTTTAATACTCCAAAGCCTGCAAAGAAGAGCTACAAATCTGATTCACGACCAGCAACATCAACTTGGCGCGCAGATCCTGAGAAGGTTGAACGCTCTGAGAGAGTTGAAGGAAAACGCCCAGCGTTTAAGAAGTCTTCTGGCCCAAAGAAGTTTGCCAAGAAGGCTCCTGCGAAGCGTGCTCCGATAGCTAAAGGGACTTTCAAAAAAGCCGGCCCAAAGAAAAACTTTGGCAAAGCTAAACCTCGAACGAAATAAAAAGTCAGTAAAATCTCAGCCTAGACTGTCGACTAGTTCAGGGAATTCATCCATAATTCTCTTATGAAATCACAGATCGCATTGGTAGGAATCGGATTAGTAATTGCAGCGGGCGTTGCTTACGCAGAGTTAAAACCTGCAGATACTGCTCCTACAATCACAACCGTTTCAACACCAGATCCAGTTGCGTCAAGCACACCTCAAGAGACACAATCTGCTGCTCCTACAAATACCCCAGCACCTGTGAAAAGCGCAGCTCCGGCAAAATCTAAAGCCTCAAAGATTGCAAATCCATCTATATCAAAACCAAGTATTTCTGGTGGCGGAGGAGATGGTGAAGGTGGAGGCGGCGGGCACGGCGAAGGTGGCGAAGGTGGCTAAGGTGGCGAAGGAGATGACGGCTAACTCTTAGTTTTTCGCGCTTCGAAAATTCTGGAAACGGCAATTGAAGCAATTGTCATTGCAGTTCCAAAAATCAAATAGCCATTTAGCGAGCCAGCTTTTGCTGGTGTAAGCCAATCAATTAGTACAGCCCCGGCTAGTTGGCCAGCAATATTTAAAATAACAAAGTTCAAGACACCTAAATGCTTAATTATATAAGCCGATACTGCGACGAAAATTAATCCAAGAGTTCCACCGGTATAAACCCAGAAGTTATGGGGAGGCGCTTCGATTTTTGCGCCAGAAAATAAATTTACTATCAATGCAATGATCACAATCAAAGCGCCTGTTGCAAAATTTAACCAGGCTGTGGCAAGCGGTCGTTTCGCCACCGCATTTACTCGACCATTTAAACCCTGCTGTACAGAAGCAAAAACTCCAACGATTAGCGCCATCAGAAGTGGCAAAAATCTAAATTCTGAATTTGAGAAATCTGGATAGACCGCTATAAAAACTGCAATGAGCGTTGCAATTGCGCCAACAGTTCTTGGAATTGTTATCTTTACTTTGCCACTGGGAGTTATTCCAGCTTTATCAACAAAGAGCGAAGATACGGTCTGGCCAGCAACAACACTTATTGTAAAGAGTGCAACCCCAATTTGGGGCACAGCAATACTCTGGGCCGCAACATAGCAGCCACCCAAGAAGCCACCGCTAACTTCCCAAAAAACTAATCGCTTCTCTTTAATTGCAGCAAATATCTCTTGCAATCCACGACGCTCTTTTTTATTTATCAAAACTAAAATTGTTACGAGCAGCCAGCCGGTTGTGAATGAGACAAGCGCCGCAGCAAGTCCATTATTGAGATCAACTGAAAGCTGGCCATTTATACGTGATTGCACTGCGACTACAACACCAATTAGAACTGCCAAAATTGCAAACATTTTCCCTCAGTTCTTACTTAGTTAACACAAGGAATCTTGCCGCCATCAACTGATTTTCCATTAGCCAAGTTGGCATAGTTGATTTTGGTTGGTTTTGGGGAAGGGGTTGCATTTGGATCTTTCGCCTTTGGATTAAATAGATCTTGCACAAACTTACGAACCTTAATCTCATCAACTAAATTTACGCTCTGGCTGTTGCGCATTACATAACCTTCAATTGGTAAGGTATAAAACTTGATATTTCCTCCGGTTAGCGCTTTAGCATTTGGCAAGAAACCTAGAACATCGAATCCAGAATCGATAACAACATCTTTCTTCGCAACATTTAGGAGGGCTGATAATTTACCAATATCGCCAAAAATACCTTGTGTTCTAAATTTCGTTATCACACCAGCAATAAATGCTTGTTGGCGATGTGTCCGATCTAAATCACCGTTAGGTAGACCGTGACGCTGTCGCACAAATTTAAGGGCATCTACGCCAGAAATAGTTTGTAGCCCGGCAGGAAATACTGCACCGGAATATTGGCTGTCGTTAACTGCCTTATTTAAACAAACCTGGATTCCGCCCAATGCTTCAGCCAGATCGTAAAACCCGAGGAGATTAACTTCAGCAAAGTGATCTATTGGAACATCTAGAAATTGTGAAACAGTTGCAATTGCTGCTGCTCGCCCAGCATCGCGCGCTAAATGTTCGCGTGCGGGTTGTTGGATACCCTCTTTATACAACTTAGAATCTTCGGCATATTTTGCATAACCATATGCTTCTTTAATCTTCTTCATTCCATACCCTGGAACATTTACATAATCATCACGTGGAATTGAAATTGCTACTGCCTTCTTTCCACCAGCCGGAAGATGAATCAAAATCATTGTGTTCGTGTTGTAGCCGCCGATAGTGGCTGGTCCAACGTGCAAGAGCTTTGTTAAAGCCGGTGGCAGTGCATTGCCGTCGTTGTCGCGACGACTATCCAAACCAAGCAAGAGGATATTTGTGTCACCATTTTGGGATTGCTTAGCACCTTGCAAAACTTTTGATCTAGGGATCGCGCTCGTCGCAGCTTTACTAAAGAAATGGAAACTGCCAGATGTAACCACAATTGCTATCGAGAGAGCCACTGCAATCTTTCTGGCCCATTTACGCATAACGAGTATCCTACCTAATAAGGATTTGAATACCTGCAGATAAAGTAATCACATGGCAAAATCAGGCGCACTCGCACTAGTAGGTTCTGGCGAATATTTGCCAATCATGCAAGAGCTTGAAAGTTCGCTTCTAAATTCAGGAATTTCTAATGGAAAACCAAATAGGTTTTTGCAAATTCCGACAGCCGCAGGGCAAGAAAGTGCCGAACGTTTGCGATTCTGGGAAGAACTTGGCGCAGCGCAGGCCCGGCGAATTGGCACAGTTCAAGATTTTCTTCCAATATTAAATAGAGAAGATGCTTTTAATCCAAAATATATTTCACGAATAAAAGATGCTGGACTTATCTATTTTTCCGGTGGCGATCCTGGATATTTAGCAAACTCATTACATGGAACTCCGCTCTGGGATGAAATCAAAATCAATTGGCAATCAGGTGCATCACTCGCCGGTTGTAGCGCTGGCGCGATGGCTTTAAGCGGAGATGTTCCCAACTTCTTTAAAATGAAAAATATTGGGATCCCAGGGCTAAATTTAATTCCGCACCTTCGTCCGATTCCACACTACAACAAGTTTTTTGGATGGATTCCAGATAGCGCAGCGAAGATAGTAATGAAGGCACCAGAAGGAACGATAATTATCGGGATAGATGAAGACACCGCTTTGGTAACTGGGCTTGATCAAGGAACTTCATATTCGAGAAATATTTGGCAAGTACATGGCGAAGGAAGCGTGCACATATTAAGTGGCGCTCCTATTGGTAGATTTAGCGCAACAGAGCAAATAGTTTTTCTTAACTAGAAGTATCATAAGAAAATGAGTTTTACGGAATTATTTGGGTACCGCTATATAAAGCGCTTTTATTTTGCGCGCTTTATAAGCAACTTTGGAAATGGCATGTCGCCAATTGCCTTAGCTTTTGGAATTCTGCACCTACCAAATGGTGACGCCAACCTTCTCGGTTTAGTTCTAGGTGCAACCACGGTTGCAATGTTAATTATGAGTCCATTCGGGGGAGTTCTTGCCGACAAATTTGGGCGCATAAGAGCTGTAGCTTTTGCTGATCTAGTTGGTGCGGCCGGGCTTTTTGTACAGGTTGCCTACTTTGCAACAGGAAATGTGCCATTACTAGTTCTGTTATTAGTAAATATGAACTTCGGTTTAATGTGGGGAATTTTCTGGCCTGCAATGTCAGGCGTATTGCCAGCCTTAGTTCCCGATGAGCATTTACAGAAAACCAACTCGGTAAATAATTTCTTCTCAAATGGTGCGATTATTTTAGGCGCAGCAGCAGGTGGAATTATTGTGGCGGGCTGGGGCAGTACCTGGGCGTTAGCAATAGATGCGGCGACCTTTGTAATTGGTGGAAGTCTGCTCTTCTCTTTCCGGCATGTGTCACCAAAGAGTGTGCAAACCGAAAACACTATGTTTGACGATCTAATTCACGGCTGGAAAATATTTATCTCTTATCGCTGGATTGTTATTGGTGTATTTGGTTTCTCATTTGTGATTCTTGCTTGGGCAGCTGGCGAAAATGTATTAGGACCACTTATTGCACTTAAGGAATTTAATGGAGCAAAATCTTGGTCGTTGGTATTAACATTTGAAGGCATCGGCCTGGTTATCGGGTCATTAATCGGTATCAAAATAAAACTTAAATATCCTTTGCGGTTTCTTTTATTAATAAGCTTCTCTATTTCGCTCTACATGTGGTCGATGGCAAAACCTCAATCAATCTGGTTTATTGCTTTTTGCGCGCTCCTTTGGGGAATGACGATTGATCTATGGACGACTATTTGGTCAACCGCAATGGCACGTGAAGTTCCACGGGAAGCCCTCTCTAGAGTTTCTTCCTTTGATGCGATGGGTACCATGATGTTGCGCCCTGTTGGTTTGGCAATTGCCGGGCCACTCTCAATGGCGATTGGTCTTTCAAATACTCTTTATGCGTTAGCTATTTTCAGCGCAATCCTTATTTTGGGGATGTTAGCCCTTCCATCCATGAGAAATATGCAGATTTCTGATGGGACAAATAGAGAATGAACTCCCAGCAAATATTCGGCTAGAACCCGAAAATATCCTAGAAAAAGGCCCTTTAATTAGCCTATGAAAAATATTATGACCCGCACGCCATCCAAAGTTCTAGCAGGCTTTCTTCTTGGAGTTACAGCTGTCGGTGGGGTAGCAACCGCAGCAGGCGTTTTTAGCACTTCTGTTGTTAATGCTTGCGTTGATAAGAAAACTCAGATCATTTATGCAGCGGCAAATAACACTTGTCCCTCAACAAGAACAGGCGTAACTCTGGGTGCTCCAGCATCAGCGGCGGCAAGCCTTAATACAATTGTTAATAAAGTTTCTCCTAGTGTTGTGACTATAAATGTCACCACGGCTAGCGGTGGAGGAACTGGTTCCGGTTCAATTTTTAAGAGTACAACAACATACAGCTATGTTCTAACTAATAATCACGTAATCGAAAGCGCAATAGGAAATGCCGGAACAATCACCGTAGAACTAGATAACGGTGATGCTGTTACCGCAACAATTGTCGGACGTGAACCAAATTATGATCTTGCAATACTTAAAATCAATAAAGGTAATCAACCAATAATCGAACTTGGTGATTCTTCATCTCTGAAAATTGGTGACCAAGTAATTGCATTTGGCTCACCTCTTGGTCTAGATCACACAGTTACAAGTGGAATTATTTCATCACTCAATCGCCCAGTGGTTACAAGTGGTGGAAGCGCAAACACCGAATCTTATGTAGATGCAATTCAAACCGATGCTGCAATTAATCCAGGAAACTCTGGTGGTCCATTAACCGATTCACTTGGTCGTATGGTTGGCATTAATGCTGCGACAGCCACCTTAGGTTCAGTATCCGGTCAAAGTGGTTCAATTGGACTAGGTTTTGCAATTCCAATGAATCAGGCTTTGCGAGTTATGAACGAAATTATTGCAACCGGAAAAGCGACAAGACCAGTACTTGGTGTCTTCTTTGATCAAACTTTTACATCAGGTAAAGGTGCGAAGATTTCAAGCTTGACCCCAAATGATGGTGCGCAAAAAGCTGGAATTCCAGCCGGTGCGATCATTACATCGATTGATGGCGCAAGAATCACCGACTATGTCTCTGCGATTGTACGAATTCGTTCACACGCACCGGGTGACACAGTCACGGTCGTTGCTACCTTGCCAACCGGCGAAAGTAAGTCATACACAGTGACTTTAGGATCCGCGGTATCTAACTAACGTTCACGAACTCCAAGGGCGAGTTCTTGCGCAACCTTGGTTACTGCAGCGGTTGGGTCTTGTGGATTTTGTAGCACCGCTTTAACAAAAGCCGATCCAACTATGACGCCATCAGCAAATTTAGCAACTTCACTTGCCTGTGTTCTATTTGATACGCCAAGACCAACAGCTACAGGTGTATCTGAAATTTTACGGATGCGCTCGACCAAAACACTTGCGGTATTTGCAACATTTGATTGAGTTCCAGTGACTCCCATTGAACTTGCAGCATAAATAAATCCACTGCAATTTGATGTTACAACCTTTAATCGCTCGTCTCCCGTACTTGGAGCCACAACAAAAATTGGATGAATCGAATTAGTTTCGGCTGCGGCCAACCAAGGTAGCGCCTCTTCTAAAGTAAGGTCCGGCGTAATAACGCCTTCCATGCCATTTGTAGAAAAATCTTTAGCAAATTTTTCGATCCCGTATCTCTCAATTGGGTTCCAGTAAGTCATTAAAAGAGTCGGGGTTCCTGTTGCTGAAATCTCTTTCACAATCTCTAAAGTCTTTGCCATCGTAATTCCATTTTGGCGCGCAAGTTCTGCCGCTTCTTGGATTACTGGTCCATCCATTACGGGGTCGCTATAAGGAAATCCTATTTCAACAGCATCCACGCCACCTTTAATCATGGCCTTTAGAATATTTATCGAACCTTCTTGGGTTGGAAATCCAGCAGGTAAATACCCAATTAGTGCTGCGCGATTTTCGTTCTTGCACTGAACAAAAAGTTGGGAAAGTTTAGACATTAGATCTCAATACCAAACCACTTTGCAGCAGTCTCTACATCTTTATCGCCTCGGCCAGAGAGGTTAATTAAAATTGTTGCATCCGGGCCGATCTCTTTTCCAAGAACCATTGCGCCATAAAGCGCATGTGCCGTTTCAATCGCAGGAATAATTCCCTCTTCGCGTGACAAAAGCGCAAAAGCTTCCATCGCTTGGGCATCGGTGACAGATCGATATTCAGCGCGACCTGTCTCATGTAAATATGCATGCTCTGGGCCTACGCCTGGATAGTCAAGACCAGCGGAGATTGAATGCGATTCAATAGTTTGGCCATTCTCATCTTGCAGAACAAAAGTACGCGTGCCATGCAGTACGCCAATGCTTCCGCCTGAAATTGTGGATGCATGTCGCCCAGTTTCAATTCCATCCCCGCCTGCTTCAAGACCAATCAAACGGACGCCGGCATCATCAATAAATCTATTAAAGATTCCCATTGCGTTTGAACCGCCACCGATACATGCAAGTACAGCGTCAGGCAGTTTTCCATTCAAGGCAAGAACTTGTTCGCGGGCTTCGTTTCCAATTACCGAATGAAAATCGCGGACAATAGTTGGGAATGGATGTGGGCCAGCAACAGTTCCAAGTAAATAATGTGTGTCTGCAACATTTGTAACCCAATCACGCATTGCTTCGTTGATCGCATCTTTCAAAGTTCGCGACCCCGAGGTAACAGGAATAACTTCAGCGCCAAGTAATTTCATTCTTGCAACATTCAAAGCCTGACGACGAACATCTTCTTCGCCCATGTAAACAACGCATTCAAATCCCATTAGTGCCGCAGCAGTTGCAGTTGCGACGCCATGTTGGCCGGCACCAGTCTCTGCTATCAATCGCTTCTTCCCCATGCGCTTTGTAAGCAAAGCTTGTCCAATTACATTATTAATTTTATGAGAACCGGTGTGATTCAAATCTTCGCGCTTCAATAAAATTTGTGCGCCACCGCAGTGCTTAGCGAAATTCTTTGCTTCAGTAAGAATGCTTGGACGACCAACATAAGTTGCATTTAGATGAGCTAATTCTGAAAGAAAGATTGGATCAACCATCGCTTCTGCATGTGTCCGCTCTAATTCATCGAGCGCACCAATCAGCGCTTCTGGCACAAAGCGACCACCAAATTGGCCAAACTTTCCAGCAACCTTCTCATCTATAGACAATCTAAATTCCTCTCAATTCTCGAATCATCTCAATTGGATTATGCGATCTAACTAAAGTCTCGCCAACCAATATCGCCTTTGCGCCTAACTCTTCTAACCGCTTTGTTTCAGTTCTACTTGCGATACCGGATTCAGCCACCGCAATAATGGAGGAGTCTATTTGAGGTATTAGTTTTTCGAAGGTTTGAAAATCGACCGATAAATCCTTGAGATTGCGGGAATTCACGCCTATGAAACTTGGATTTAAAGCCTTTGCCCGATCTAACTCTTCCTGGTTATGAACTTCTACCAAGGCGCGCAAGCCAAGGCTCTGCCCATATTCAAAGAAACTATGTAAATCAGAATCGTCTAAAGCGGCGACAATTAGCAAGAAGAGGTTCCCGCCATTTATATAACCTTCTTGGATCTGATATTTGTCAACAACAAAATCTTTCTGCAACATCGGAACATCAACTGCAGCGCGAACCGCTTTAAAATCTGCCAACGAACCTTTGAATCGGCGCCCTTCAGTTAGAACACTAATTGCAGTTGCGCCACCGGCAACATAATCTCTTGCAAGCGAAACCGGATCAACAATTTCGGCCAAATCACCTTTACTCGGTGATGCCCGCTTAACTTCAGCAATCACATGAAGTGTCCCAGGGACAAATTTGGTAAGGGCATCTATCGGCTTTAAAGTCTTCACTACCTGTTCATCAAGATTTGGCACTAGCGCCTTGCGCAAACTCAAATCTTCTTTTACGCCAGCAATAATTTCATCTAACACAGTCATTAGATATCTCGCATCTGATGAGCAAGATTTATTGCGCGGATAACTGCAGCTGCCTTATTTACAGTCTCTTGCTCTTCAAGTTCTGGCACAGAGTCAGCAACAATTCCAGCTCCAGCCTGAACATATGCTCGCCCATCTTTTATAAGAGCTGTTCTAATTGCAATACATGAATCTAAGTTGCCGTGAAAATCCATATAAGCAATTACGCCGCCATAAAGTCCACGTCTTGTATTTTCATGTTTCTCAATAATATTCATAGCACTTGGCTTGGGCGCTCCAGAAAGGGTTCCTGCCGGAAAAACGCTAAGGAGCGCATCAAGTGAAGTCACTTCCTTACGCAATTTGCTTGTCACGGTTGAGACCATATGCATTACATGCGAATACTTTTCAATCTTCATTAATTCAATTACTTCTACCGAACCGCTTTCACTTACCCTCGCTAAATCATTTCGACCAAGATCAACAAGCATCACATGCTCAGCGCGCTCTTTGGGATCATTAAATAACTCTTCTTCTAGTTGCGCATCAATCTCTGCGCTAGAAGAACGTGGCCGGGTTCCCGCTATTGGGTGAACCATTGCGCTGCGATCATCAACCTTAATCATGGCCTCTGGGCTAGAACCAACAATTGTTATGCCAGAACTAAGTTTCATGAAATACATATAAGGGCTTGGATTTGTGGAACGCAGCGCCTGGTAAATCAGGAAGGGATCAACAGAATTCACTATTTCAAATCTTTGCGAAAGAACGACTTGGAAGGCGTTGCCCGCAAAGATTTCCTCTTTAATCTCCTTAACTGATGTTAAGAAAGATTCCTTCTCGGTATGTCGAATTATTGGAAGGTCTGCAACAGTCTCTAGATAATGAATATCGATATCAACTGGCTTTTCTAATAATTTTACAATCCCTTTTAATCGGAGAAGGGTCTCGTTGTAGCTCTCTTCGATTCGATTATCTGAACCATCCCAATTTATTGCATTAGCAATTAATATCAGCGAATTATTTATATGATCAAAGACAGCGATATCGCAGCACAATAAGAATTCATACATTGGCAAACCAAGATCATCTTTTGCCAAGGAATCTATTCGTTCTAAAATTCGAACTGCGTCATAACCCAAGTAACCAACTAACCCGCTAGTAAGCGGTGGCAAACCTTCAATTCGAGGTGAACGCAACTGAGTAGAAGTTTTGCGTATTGCATCTAAGTGCTTCTCGCCTTTGGGCGCACCACTTGGAACATTTCCAGACCACACACCAACTCCATTTTCTTCACGAAGAGTTGCGACGGCAGGCAAGCCGATAAAGGAGTACCGGGACCATTTGCCATCGTTCTCGGCAGATTCAAGGAGAAACGTTCCCTCTTTTCCCGCGGCTAACTTCTTATAAATCGTTAACGGTGTTTCAGAATTCGCAAAAACTTTTACATGAAGGGGGATAATGTTGTTGCTCTTGGCATGCTCGCGAAATTGTTCGAGCGTCATTACCTGGTCAAATAAGGACATTAGAGCGCCTCATTTTGGCTATTAATAATGGGGAGGCAGGCTGACATTTGGACAGTCTACACTGACACCTATTCTTGCTAGCGGGTGATTATTAAGTTGAAAGAGGGGGAAGATGTCCATCGGCATTGATTCCTTAATTAGCGATTTAAATATTGGCCGCGATCACACAGTTGAATCCGCAGAATGGATTATGGGCGAAATTCTTCAAGGCAAATTAACTGACGAAGAAATTGCAAATTGGATTACTGCGCTTAGCGCCAAAGGTGAGACCCCAGAGGAAATCGAATTCTTTATCAACATTATGTATCGATATGCACTGCCCATAAATATTTCACAGCGCGCAGTAGATCCTGTCGGAACTGGTGGGGATGGCTTTCATACAATCAATATCTCGACAACTTCTGCAATTATCGCAGCCGCCGCCGGATGTATCGTCGCAAAACATGGATCTGTTGCAGCAACTTCCAAATCAGGGTCTGCAGATGTACTAGTCGAACTCGGCATCAATACTGATTTAGATGGAAAGATAAATGAAGAATCAATAAATAAATTTGGAATTGCATTTATGAAAGCAACTAAATATCACAGCTCATTGCGATACGCAGCCCCTGCTCGCCGAGCAATTGGCAAACCAACAGTTTTTAATGTGCTTGGCCCACTTGCAAACCCCAGCAAGCCAAAAGCAATCGCTCTTGGAATTGCGCCACTTAATCGTTTTGATTTAATGAGCGAGGTAATGCGAAATCGAGGTACTGACGGGTTTGTTGTTAGAGGTACTGACGGAATGGATGAAATTACTATCGTCACCACAACAAAGGTACGCGAAATATTTGATGGCAAAACTAAAGACTTCGAAATATCCCCGGAAGATTTTGGATTCAAGAGAGCTTCAATAGATACTTTGCGCGGTGGTTTGCCGGCGGAGAATGCAGTAATAATCCGTGAATATTTAGCGGGCAAAACCGGCCCAATAAGAGATGCACTACTTTTGAATTCCGGGTTAACAATTGCCGCCTTCAACGGGGCCCATGAAAAAGATATCTACGAGCAGATTAAGAATGGAATTGAAAGCGCAATTGATGCTATTGATTCTGGTAAAGCACTTAAATTATTAAATGACTGGGGTGCATTCACACAAGAATTTGGTGGCAAGGCATGAGCGCACCAAACATTCTTGTAGTCGATAACTTTGACTCTTTTGTCTTTAACTTAGTTAATTATCTAAACGAACTCGGCGCCAAAACAACCGTTATCCGAAACGATGAACTCGGCACTATTAATTTTTCCGATTTCGACGGGATCTTGATCTCGCCTGGGCCAGGACATCCAAGTGAATCAGCAGGAACACTTGATGCGATTTCATATTCCACCAAAAACAGCCTGCCATTGTTGGGAATTTGTTTAGGGCATCAAGCGATAGGTGAAACATTTGGCGGAACAGTGGATCGCGCTCCAGAGCTTCTGCATGGCAAGATCTCGCATATTCATCACAATCAAGATGGAATATTTAAAGATATCCCACAAGATTATGTAGCGACCCGTTATCACTCGCTCGCAATTAAAGAAGAGAATTTCCCAGCCGAACTTGAAGTCACCGCCAGATCAGAGTCCGGTGTAATCATGGGAGTTCGCCACAAAACACTTCCAATTCAAGGCGTGCAATTTCATCCCGAATCTATTTTGACCGAGCATGGTCATAAATTATTACAGAACTGGTTGGATGGAATTAAGAGATAAATTAAGTAACTTTTGAATTAATGTCTTGAATCTTTTCATATTGACGAGTTGATACTAAATCGCGTAACCGCTGAAATCCATCCCAAATTTCCACATAAGAGTTTTGAAGTGGTGAAATCGCTAATCTAACTGAATTTGGCGCTCTGTAATCCGGAATTACATCAGCAAATTCACGTAGTGCAAATGCAATTCGTTTCGCATCTGGGTGCACCAATGAAACATGGCCGCCGCGCTCTTTAGGATTGCGTGGTGTATTTAAAGTGAAACCTAATTCGGATAACCAAGCATCGAATAGTGCAATCATCATCTCGGTTCCTATTGCACACTTAGCCTCGATATTCGTGATTCCTGCTTCTTCGATAATTCCAAATGAAGTTTGCACGGATCGCAGCGCGATGATTGATGGTGTTGCTATTTGAAAACCGGCAAGACCTGGTGCTCTCTTAAATGTTGAACCCATTTCAAATTGATTCTCCTGGGCATGCCAGCCTTGAATTGGAACTTGTAGCTCATTTTGAATTCGCTTAGACACATACATCCAAGCCGGCGCGCCTGGCCCTGAACTACCGAATTTATATGTGCAACCAACTGCAAGATCGATTCCATCTCTATCAAATTGTAAATCGAGGGCGCCAACCGCATGGCTACAATCCCAAATTGTGAGCGCACCATATTTACGAGCGAGATCTGTTATTGCTTTGATGTCATTTCTAGCGCCTGATCGATATTGAATAACTTCAAATGAAACAAAGGCGACATCATCACTTAAGTATTTTTCAAGAATTTCTGGCGTTATGCGTTCATGAGTTGAGATTGCTGGGTCCTCATTATTGATTGTTATCAAATTTAAGCCACGATCTTTGGCGAATCCTTGCAAGATATATCGATCTGTAGGAAAGTTTGCTTCATCAATAATTATGGTTTTACGACCCGGCCTTGCTGCGAGTGCTGCACCAACTAATTGATAAAAATTTACAGAGGTTGAATCGGTCGCGAGTACTTGGCCGGCTGCAGCACCTAGGGTTGAGCGTCCAATTAAGTCACCAGTAATAAATGGTTCATCGATCCATTCATTCCAACCCGTAACGACTTTGGTGCCCCAATCATTTATTAAATAATCATTTATTGCCTTAATTGTGCGATGTGGCAATCGCCCTAAGGAATTGCCATCCAGATAACAGATATTTGAGTCAGTTATTACGAACTCAGTTCGGAATTTTCCAAGCGGATCTTTTGCATCTAATTCCAGCGCATAAGCTCTATCTGTAACGTCCATTTACCCACTCTAGCAATCGTCAAATACTCTTGGGCAATGGCCGGGCGAAATTTACTGAATCTAGAATCAGTATCGAAGGCATTTGATATCCGGCCACTTCTCGAAAACGTCTCGCTCGGCATTAATGAAGCAGAGCGAATTGGAGTTGTAGGGCGCAATGGCGGCGGCAAGAGCACGCTACTAAAAGTTATGGCTGGAATTGAAGCACCAGATGCTGGTCGCATCGCCAAAGCAGGTTCAGTAAATATCGGAATTCTAAGTCAAGTAGATGACATGCAGGAAGATTCATTAGTCAGAGATGTTGTTCTTGGTGATTCAAAAACACATGAATGGGCCAGCGATGCAAAAGTACGTGAAGTGCTCAATGGGTTGTTCGGGGGATTTAGCGAAGAACTTTTAAATCGCAAGATTTCATTTCTTTCAGGCGGCGAACGGCGACGAGTAAATTTAGCTAAATTATTAATCGCGGATTTTGATTTAGTTTTACTTGATGAACCCACAAACCATCTGGATGTCGAAGGAGTCGCTTGGCTTGCCGAATACATAAAGCGCAACACCAAGTTGGCCGTTGTGGTTATTACCCACGATCGTTGGTTCTTAGATGAGGTTTCAGAACAAATTTGGGAAGTTGTAGAAGGAAAAGTACTTGCTTATGAAGGTGGATATTCTGCTTACGTACTTTCAAAAGCGGAACGCGCTCGCCAAATCACAGTTGAAGATGGCAAGCGAAATATGTTGATACGTAAAGAATTAGCGTGGCTACGTCGTGGCGCGCCAGCACGAACCGCTAAACCAAAGTTTCGTATCGAGGCCGCAAATACCTTAATTGCAAATGAACCACCACCGCGAAATGAAAGCGAACTCTTAAACTTCGCAGCAAACAGATTAGGCAATACCGTTTTTGAGATTCATCAAGCAACAATTAAAGCCGGCGACAAACTTATTCTCGAAGGCCTTTATTGGAACGTCGGACCAGGAGATCGAATAGGAATAGTTGGTGTTAACGGTGCCGGGAAAACAACGCTAATTCGTGCGCTTTTAGGCCAGATAACGGTGTCAGCGGGAAAAATTACTACAGGGGTAACAGTTAAAACAGCATTCTTATCGCAGCACCTTGAGGAGCTAGACCCGACTTGGCGAGTGCTTGAAGCGGTAGAAAAAGTTGCAAACCAAGTTCAACTTGGAAACGGAAAAGAGTTATCAGCTAGTCAACTATGTGAGCGCCTTGGGTTCAATACCGATTCACAGTGGACGCCAGTTGGAGATCTATCTGGTGGTGAGCGTCGTAGATTGCAATTAACGCGCTTGTTGATGGATAGTCCAAATGTTCTATTGCTTGATGAACCAACAAATGATTTTGATGTCGAAACTCTAACCGCACTGGAAGATCTCCTCGATTCTTTCGGCGGAACGCTTCTGGTCATCTCGCACGATAGATATTTCCTAGAACGTGTTTGCGACCGTTTTGTCGGGCTTCTTGGTGATGCAAAGCTACGCGATCTACCAGGTGGAATCGATGAATATTTAAGACTTCGGACAAGTGACCAACAAAGTTCGCCAATTGGTGCACCAAAAAAGAAAACGTCAAATATTGTGGAGATTCGTGATGCGAAAAAAGAGATAGCAAAATTTGAGCGACAGATAGCAAAGTTAGATATCGAAATAATCGAACTAGGAAATAAACAGGTCGAATTAGCCTTTGACCATGAGAAACTTACAAAAGTCATGGAAGAATTAGCAGCGAGCATTAGCAAGAAAGACGAAGTTGAAGAGCAGTGGCTGGAAGCAACTTCAAAGTTAGAGGAGCTAGAAAATTAAGAGTTCACATTCAAATATTGCCCGGCTAGAAGCACTTGCCGCAATCTCCGGAGTGATGATTGCGTTGCAATCTCGCGCAAATGGCGAGCTTTCACATTTACTTGGCAATAGCACCGAAGCAGCACTTGTCTCTTTTGGGTCTGGTTTAATAGTCATATCACTCATCGCACCATTTAATAATTCAATTAAAGTAGGAATTCGCAATCTTCGAAGCGCAGTTAGCGCGAAA
>Ga0194059_1000088_pt1 | contig 45607 bp, 47 predicted proteins | sample SepL6211m_MetaG_FD_163426 | JGI IMG/M metagenome (GOLD analysis project Ga0194059, IMG submission 163426) | Anoxic zone freshwater microbial communities from boreal shield lake in IISD Experimental Lakes Area, Ontario, Canada - Sep2016-L626-11m | ecosystem: Environmental > Aquatic > Freshwater >...
TACAAAATCTTGAAATAAGGTTTTGCTCTATCTTTGAATATAGATTAGACATACAGACAAATTAGATTTACTAAATAGCTATATTAAAAAGACTTTACTGATTTATGTAAAGTTAGGGGGTGTAAGCTCTGTAGAGGGGAATCTTTTATTACCAGGCAACTAAAAGCCCCCTTTAGCAAAGGGGGTTGGGGGAATCTTGCTTCATATCAAGTGTGAACCAAAACTCGCCTTCACACCCAACCCCCTCGTTTGACAACAAAAGCCTATAAAATAAGGGTAAAGTGTATGTCTGGTCAAATTTTTGAAAGTAAACCTTACAAAGGTACTCGTGATTTTTATCCTGAAGACTTGAAAAAGAGGAGTTATATTTTTAACACCTGGAAGAAGGTTTTGCTGGAAAACAGTTACAGTGAGTACGACAGCTCAATCCTGGAAAATGCCGAACTTTATATTGCCAAATCAGGCGATGAATTAGGTTCTAAACAGCTGTATAGCTTTGAAGACAAGGGTGAACGAAAAGTTGCACTCCGTCCCGAAATGACTCCAAGTTTAGCTCGTATTGTAGCCAATAAATTTGGAGAATTAAAATTTCCTCTTAGGTGGTTTTCAATCCCAAATTGCTTCCGCTACGAAAAGCCACAACGCGGTAGGACTCGAGAATTTTGGCAGCTAAATTTAGATTTAATTGGTTTGGAAGCTGGGGCAAGTGATCTGGAAATGTTGATTATTTTAGGAAAAATTTTCCTGTCTTTCGGGGCTAAAAAAGAAATGTATTCAATTCGGTATGGCCATAGGGGCTTGATTGATGAACAAGTTAAGATTATGGGTCTGGAAAATCAGTCCAAGCTGGTATATGAAATTTTAGATAACTGGAAAAAGATGAGGGCTAGCGATCGTTTAGCCTTTGCCAAAGAAGAGGGCATGAGTGAAGATCAATATCTTTTAATCCAAAACTACGTAGATAATCCTACAGTTGATTTTGAAAAGTTCCCAGAATTGGCCTTAATTAAAAATTTAACTGCCAAAATTCTACCCGAAGTTGATTACCTGTTTGATCCAACTATAGTTCGTGGTTTAGCCTATTATACTGGTTTAGTTTTTGAAGCTTTTGATAATAATCCTGAGAATAACCGGGCTTTGTTTGGAGGTGGTAGATATGATAATTTAATGGAACTTTTTGGAAAACACTCGCCTGCAGTGGGTGCAGCAATCGGTGACTTACCCTGGCATGAATTTCTGGAGGGCTGGAATTTGTATCCAGATTTTTCCGCCCAAAGAGACAAAGTTGGGATTATGCCGATCCTTGAAAATGCAACTCAGGAGGAGATTTTAGAAAAAATTTATACCCAAATTATCCCTGATATTCAGGCTAAAAACCAAGACTTTGAGATTGATTACGATTTCGCTCGCAACCCTAATAAACGTTACGAAAGCCTCAAAAAGAGAGGTTGTGGTGAGGTTATGGAAGTTAAATAAGCTCGAGAAATAATAATATCTATTCCAATCTAAAACAATTTTCATTATTCTAACTAGCGAAAAGAATTTTTATAATCTTGCCAAATTTTTTGTTGTTCTTCATCAGTTATATTTTTTTTGATCGTAGAGTTTTTAGCTAATACATTGTAAGATTTTAAAACTTTATCTGATTTATTTTTAGTGGTTTTTACACCATAAACAGAATTGTAAAATTGGGAAAGCAAAACTTTAAATAGTTCAGGTTCTGAAAGTACTGGAAAGTCTAATTTCATCAAATCCAAAACCTCTTGCATCTCCGGAGTGATCGTTAGTCTCATTACTTTTGGTGCGGCAGTTTTCTTTTTAGATTTAACAGTAGTCATAATCTTTACATTTACTGTAAAAATTTAGCACTAAGTGTCGATTTTGTCAAAATCTTACAAATAACTCCTACCACCATCAACAAGATGAATATCGTGAGGGTGACTCTCTTTTAAGCCCGCTCCTGAAATCTTGGTAAATCTAGTTTTAGCGTAAAATTCGCTGATAGTTTTTCCACCGCAGTAGAAAAGACTGGATTTTACTCCTCCTGAAATTTGATTCAAAAAGTCTTCCACGTTACCTTTGTATTTAACTAGTCCTTCCACGCCTTCAGCTACCATTTTTTTAGGGTCTGGGCCTTGTCCGTATCTGGCAGCACTTCCTGCTTTCATTGCAGCAACCGAGCCCATACCTCGATAGGTTTTGTAGGAATTACCATCAATTTCAATTTGTTCGCCAGGTGACTGATCAAATCCGGCTAACATTGAGCCTAGCATTACTGCATCTGCCCCAAAAGCAAGAGCTTTAGAAATGTCACCAATTTGTTTGATTCCACCATCAGCAATTACACTCACCTTTCTAGCTTTAGCACTTCTAGCAACTTCATTCACAGCAGTGAGTTGAGGCACACCCATACCTGTTACAATTCTGGTTGTACAAATACTTCCTGGACCCATTCCTACTCGTAAAATATCCGCACCTGCTGCGATCAAATCTTCACTGGCTTCAAAGGTGGTAATATTTCCAGCCATGACAGGTAAATCTGGATAAGTCTTTTTCAAAAATTTAACAGCTTCGATAATTGCTTTGCTGTGTCCATGAGCAGAATCAACCAGTAGTAAATCAACATTAACGTTTACCAAAGCCTCAGATCTTTCTGCTAAATCGGCACCGATTCCTACTGCAGCTCCTACCAAAAGTCGGCCTTTTTTATCCATTGCTGAGATTCCTTTGTGACCCTTTTCACTCTTAACTCTTTCTACTTCCAAAGCTTGTTCTTCAATAGGCAAATTTCTGTGAATAATTCCCAGCCCTCCATTTTTAGCTAGATTAATAGCCATTACGGACATTGTCACTGTGTCCATTGGGGCCGAAATTACAGGGAGATGAAGCTTAATTTTAGGATGCAATTCAACTGATAAATCTACATCATCACGAGTAAAATCTGTATAATTTGGTAACAGTAAAACGTCATCGAAGGTAAAACTATCGGTAAATTGAATTTTTTCGTCTAAAGAAACGTAGGACATATAATAGGTTTAGCCTTTGGTTTAAAATTCAAGTCGTCAAATTTGTAGGTTGGTTTACGGTTTAATTATGTGGCTTGTAAACTTTTCCGCTACATTTTTGGTGTAAGGCTATAACGGGAATGATAAACATTCCCCTACATTAGCTTTTCTTTTGATCGGGGAATTTCCATAGATGTCACCTGCGTCCGCTAGGACAACAAACTAGATTAACTGGTTGATTACAAGCTATAGTGCGGTGCGGGCGAAGCGGAAATAACAACCCTCAGTCCTTACAGGACAGCTCCCTTGTCAGGGAGCAGCTTGATTGTTTTTACGTTGGATAAAGCTATAACTGAGCCTTATTTCCTACTTTCAACAATTTTCTCTTGGATATTTCTTGGTGTTTCTGTGTATTGTCCAAGCTCAACTGTAGCAGTACCTTGTCCCTTTGTGTTACCTCTAAGTGTAGAGATGTAACCAAAAAGATTTTCTAGCGGTACTTCAGCGTTAATTACTGTATTTTTGCCTCTTGTTTCAGTGCCCAAAACCTGACCTCTTCGGCTATTTAAATCGCCGATAACATCTCCCATGTAAGTGTCTGGAATTACCACCTCTACTTTCATGATTGGCTCTAATAACACTGGATCAGCAGCTAGAATTCCTTCTTTCATGGCTTTAGCACCAGCAAGTTTGAAAGCGATTTCAGAGGAGTCAACATCATGGTAGCTACCATCGTAGACTTCCACCTCTATATCTAATAATGGGTAACCTGCAAGGGCACCGTTTTGGCTAACTTCTTGGCAACCTTTTTCGATGGCTGGGATGTATTCTCTAGGAATTGTGCCTCCAACGATCTTGTTTAAGAATTTGAAACCAGTGCCTTTTTGCGAAGGTCGTATACGTAACCAACAGTGTCCATACTGACCTTTACCTCCTGATTGCTTAACGTACTTTCCTTCAATTTCAACTTCCTTTCGGATTGCTTCTCGGTAGGCTACCTGAGGTGCTCCAACATTAGTTTCAACTTTGTACTCACGTCGCATTCTATCCACGATAATATCTAGATGCAATTCTCCCATTCCAGAAATGATGGTCTGACCTGTGTCCTCGTTTGTTGTAACTCGAAGGGATGGATCTTCGGTAGTTAATTTTGAAAGAGCAATACCCAGTTTTTCTTGATCATTCTTGGTTTTTGGCTCGATAGCCATAGAAATAACTGCTTCTGGGAAATTGATTGATTCCAAAAGAAGTGGGTTAGCTTTAGAACAAACAGTGTCTCCAGTTCGAACTTCTTTCAAGCCTACAAAAGCTGCAATTTCTCCTGCGTACACTGAATCTACGTCTTCTCTAGAATTGGAGTGTAAAAGTACGATTCTTCCAGCTCTCTCGGTTTTTCTAGTTCTTGGATTGTATAGTTCATCTCCTTTGTTTACTGTTCCAGAATAGACTCTAAAGAAAGTCAAAGCTCCAAATTGATCGGAAGCAATCTTGAAAGCCAGGGCGCTAAAATGAGCAGATTCATCGGCCGCAATAGGAATTAATTTTTCTTCATCATCAATATCGTGAGCAACAATTGCTGGCACATCTATAGGGCTTGGTAAGTATTCGCAAACAGCATCTAAAAGTGCTTGTACACCTTTATTTTTCAAGGCTGAACCACACAAAATTGGGTGAAGTTTACACTCTATAGTTCCTTTTCGAATGGCTCTTTTGAGTTCAATGATGCCAATATCTTCTCCGTTCAAAAATTTCTCAGTTAGGGTATCGTCCATTTCCACGGCTTTTTCAACCAGCATGGCTCTATATTCCTCAGCCTTAGCTTTTAACTCTTCTGGGATTTCTTCAATTCGAATGTCTTTACCCATTTCGTCATAGTAAATATGAGCTTTCATTTCTAATAAATCAATGATACCCCTTAGGTTATCTTCAGCCCCAACTGGTAATTGTAGGACAATTCCAAAATCAGTTAAACGATCTTTAATGGATTGGACGTCAAAGAAAAAGTCAGCACCCGTTCTATCAAGTTTGTTGATGAAACAAATACGAGGCACATGGTACTTTTCAGCTTGTCTCCAAACAGTTTCTGATTGGCTTTCTACACCAGCTACACCGTCAAATACTGTTACAGCTCCATCCAAAACACGGAGGGATCGCTCTACTTCGATAGTAAAGTCTACGTGTCCTGGAGTATCGATGATGTTAAATCTGGTTAATTTATCAGCTTCATCGTAGACCCAATCTGGGGCTTTCCAGAAACAGGTTGTAGCAGCTGCTGTAATAGTGATACCTCTCTCTCTTTCTTGTTCCATCCAGTCCATTGTAGCTTCTCCTTCGTGAACTTCTCCGATTTTGTGGGTTTTTCCCGTATATAGTAAAACTCTTTCGGTGGTGGTGGTTTTACCCGCATCAATATGGGCAATAATACCAAAATTTCTAACTTTGTGGATTGGTGTAGTACGAGGCATGTGCAGAATTAAATAAATACTTTAAAGATAAGTAAAATGTCTTGTAAAGCTTTGTTTAGTAAGGCTTTTTGTCAAGCTTTAATTTATGATATATACTTACTAGGTACAAATGAATTGTAGCCTTTTTTAAACGTGGATTGGTTATAATACAGGGGCTGGTTATACAAATAATAACTGCAAAACACAAACAAAAACAAAATGTTTCGCCGAAGTATAAAAAATTTATGGCTAGTCGTAGCAACTGGTTTAGCCTTCACCTGTTCATTGGGTGTGTTTGTATATTTTATTAGTAGTAATAATTTTACCTCAGATACTGCAGAAGCCTCTACTTACAACGAAGATCAGGTGATTGTGGCCGTAAATAAGAGAAGAATCGACAATGGTTTACCACAGTTGATCATCAATGAAAAGTTAACTAAGGCTGCCCACTCTAAAGCCAAGCATATGCAGGATAACGAGTATTTTTCTCATATAGACGCCAAAACTGGCAAAAAGTGGTCTGATTTTATCAAAGAGCAGGACTATGACTATGTAGTTGCTGGAGAAAATTTAGCCAATGGTTTCTATGATGTAGACAGTATGGTACAGGCCTGGATTGATTCACCTACTCATAGAGAAAATATCATGAATACATCAGTAACTGAAACTGGTATGGGAATTAGCTACGGCAAGCTAAATGGAAGCCCAACTATTTTTGTGGTGCAGATGTTTGGGAAGTTGGAGTGAAAATAAATATACACAATATGATACAAGAAGCAAATAAACCACATGAAAAAGACTTGTCAGCTGAAAATAGGGAGAATATTAATCCTGAAAATGTAATCTTTTCAATCCCTCATGCAACTTTTGCAATTCAATCATCCTTGAGGCGGCGCTTAAACTTGGGTTATACGACGCAGGAGGGTCAGGAAATAATTGACTATAGAAGACTAAGAAATGCATCAGATTTTGCAACCGGTGTTATGCGTAAAGTTTTCCCTAAAGACTCTAGAGTTGTAGCTGTTGGCTCCAGAGTCGTTGGCGATCAAAATCGAGATAAAGCAGGACTTGCTAGCGATACTGATCCTGACGCTCGTTTTCGAAGTAAAGACTTTAATGGTAATCAGGTTTGGAAATCGGGTCAAGAATTAACTGATCAAGAAAAAGAACAATTGGCTGCAAAATACTGGCAGCCTTATCAACGAACTTTAAAAGGAATGGTCGATGGTAAGCTTGAAGATAGTGGATCAATATTCTTGGTAGACATTCACGACACTGGAAATATCAGTATGAATAAAGAAAAAGGTGATAGTATGAAGGAAGGAAGTGACACAAAACCATTTCCAATTTTAAATTTTGGTAATGCAAAAGATCAATCGTGTGATCCAAAAGTTTTTGCTTTTTTTAAGGATAAAATAGTACAATATTTACTTGCAGATACGAATCTAGGCATTATAAACATTGTAAACAAAAACAATGAAATATATGGATTTCCTTTTGGAAAGAATGTTTTAACTGTTGATGATTTTAGTAACCCTGAGGTTGTAAATAAATTTTTCCCTGACAACGACCCATATTCTAGAGGGTATATCACCAAGGAACATGGAATGAAGCCAAATATGACCAGTATGGAAAAAGGTGGTGCACTGGATCCAAAAGTTGACATTGAAACTGGGGTTTGGAAACAAAATGCGGTAATGCTGGAATTTGCCAGAGAACTGTATATGGACGAACCAAGCCAAAAAGTTGATTTTACCAAGGCAAAAGCAGTTGGGGTAGCTATTAAAAAGGCAACTTACGAAACTGGGTGGGCAATCAAAGAAGAAGTGCTTAAAGACGACGCTGCAGTTTAGTTTTCTTCCTCAGTCTTATTTTCTTCAACCTCAAATTGAACTATGTCACGAATTTTCTCCAAGTCTTCTACTAGTATTTGCTTGTCTTGATGGGCTAAAATAGCAATACAGATTTTAGGATGACCCATATCAGCTGGGCCAACCACATCTCCTACTTCACGATTAGTAATATACTTTTTAAAGCTTTTAAGATTTTTAACTTCTTCAATTCCTTTGATTTTTTTCAAAACCCCTTCTTTTTCTGACCAAAATTGCGGACATGCTGAATATTTTTTTAACCCTGTACTGACTTCCACAGGTAAGTGCAGTATTGTATTTAAAACATTTTCTACGTGATCAATACCAAAGCTTTCTAAAAGCATTTCAGCTCTGTATGCGCCAGTTCTAACGTTAACTTCAATAATTTTGCACTCACCTGAGTCTGTAAGTCTAACCTCTGTGTGCGTAGGATTTCCAAATATTCCCATAGCCTCTATCGACTTTGTAACAGTATCAAAAATTAATTTTTCTTGACCTTGAGTTAAATCGTCAGTGTACATTGAATATACTGTCTCAAAATTGTTTTTACCGATGTCAAAGCCAAGAGTTTGTGTACAAATTGGGGTATGAATAATTTTACCCTCCAAATCAATATATGAGTCAACGGAGTATTGTCGCCCTTTAATATACTGTTCTATACCCACTTGAGGAACACGATAAACGTGATTTTCTTTATAAACCTGAGCCACTTTATCTAAAACGTAACTTCCCTTTGTAATTAGTTCTTCAAGATTGTAACAAACATTTACCAACTGGCTCTGGGAAAGGTTGGCGGGTTTTAAAACGACAGGAAAACCATATTTCCTTGAAAACATATAGGCTCCGTGGAAATTTTTTATCTGCCTGTATTCAGGACTAATCTCAGGGTATTTTTCTTTGAACACCTTCCTTTGGAAAATTTTATTAGTAGCGTTTCTGGCTAATTCAATAGGTAAACTTCTTTTTTGGGTTAGATTAAGTGCGTCAGCAATGTAGGCCGTGCCAAGGAGATATCTATCAAAGAGGCAAATTAAAAGAGTTTCTTTTTTTAACCGAACAAATTTAAGACTATCTTGGATATGTTTTTGCGAATTAAAAGCAACTGGAATAACAAAATCAAGTTTTTTTTCGGTTGAGGTTACTTGTGAACTTTCACAAAAATCTGGGTTGTTGATATCTCTAATTAGACCAATAGTAAAACCTTTCTCAACAAAATAATCAAGGTAACTTTTTCTAATATATCCTACGAATACAACATTTTTAGACATATTATTAATTTAAATTTTTTAAGAGTTGTTTCAAATAATCTACTTGAATTTGTTTAGGTATAAGAAGGTTAGCCGCTAAACCAGGTTTTGAGTTGATTTCTATTAAAAAGGCTTCGCCGTGATTATCAAACATAAAATCAATGCCAAGAATATTTTCGCCAAAAGTATCTAATTTATGAGTAATTTTACTAACGTACTGTAAACACTGCTTCGGTATATTATCTATTTTTCTAAACACTGCTCCTTTGGCTAAATTTGTAAATAGGGAATCTTTTTTAGCTACCCTTGAAACGGCGAACATAATATTATTTCCAATAGTCATCACTCGCAAATCAGCCACAAAAATTTGATTATCTGGAATCTTGTCTACGCCTGGAATACCCTTTTCACTTATCAGAAAATCTTGCATAATCAGAGGGTATTTTAAACTTCTAGCATATTGCTGAGTAATATCTTGTTTATTTAATATTAAAACACCCTTACCGCCTTCGCCTGAAAGATCTTTCAACACAATCTTAGAATCATGTTTAACTATTTCTCTAAGTAACTGCTCGCTATTTTTTATATAGTTTGTTTTTTTCATTATCTCATTAAAAAGTAAATACTGAGTATATTTATCTGCAATTAATGTTGAAAAAATTGGGTCGTTTATAAGTTTAACAGCTTGAGAAAGTCTTTGTCTAAAATCCATGGTAGCGTACATGTCAACTGCAGAAATTCTATCTATGACTAGATCAGGAACAAAATCAACCTCCTGCTTTTGCCAGAGACCATTTAAAAATGTCCAAACCTTGCTTATTCTGCCCGAATCAGGGTCGATATTTTTGTAAAACGATCGATAAATTTGAGTATTATTTTCCATTGCTAGATCAGAAAAAACCTCATAACCTTTAACGTTATAAACTCCGTCAATACTTGGAGTTGAGCTCTCCCAGTCGTCTTTTCCATAAATGACAAGAATTTTTTTATTCATAAGATGTATTTATTTTTTATATATTCTAAAATTTCTTTAGAAACGTCGACTTTTGTTGCTTGTTCAAAAGCTTTGAATTCTGGGCAACGGTTTATTTCTAATGTGAAGTATTTACCATGTATATCCTCTGCAATGTCGTAGCCAGAAATTTCAATACCTAGATTCTTGCTTATCCTGATGGTTTCCTCCAGCACTGCTTTTGGTAAAATAGAACTAACAAACTCAGCACCAGAACTGTAATTGGCAACTATAGAACCTAGGGGTGGAATTTTACGTACTACTCCCAAAACTTTATCACCAACAATAAATATTCGATATTCTTTAGCAATATTAATCTGTTCTTGGATAATCAAAGACTCGTTTAAATGATTTAATTTTTTATCTAAGTTTGATCTATCAATCACTAACTCTACACCCTCGCCATGTCTGCCATTACTAGGTTTAATGATAAGAGGAAAACCTATATTGCTTGATATAAGATCGAGATTACTACAAAAAAAGATAGTTTTAGGCTGTGGGACCAACTCAGATTCGATTGAAGGTAAATATAAACTCTTATCAAGATTGCTAATAATTGACTCAAAAGAGTCTGTAAACTTAATGTTATTTTGCCAAAAATAGTTTACAATTGAAACTGCCTTCGGGTAATTGTTGCGCGTACGTCTGAAAATTACAACTGACTCTTTCAAGATTTTGGTAATATCATTTTTTCCATAGAAAATTTTTGTAGAGTTAGAATGTATTATTTGAGTTTGAGGCAGTAAAATCACCTGTGCAGAAAAACCAAACTCCCTAGCTTTGTTCAACAATTTTTCTTCTTCAAAATGGCTGTCAGAGGCAAATATTAAAATATTCATGTAGCAATTTAAAGTGGTTTTTGCAATAGGTCTTGTCAAAGTCTAAGCTTTCTTACATAAAATCAAGGAAATGTCCAATCACAAACCATTTCGCACCCACCAAGAATATTCTAAAACCGATTTAGTAAGTTAATTTTACACATTTTCTTGATCAAACATATCCAAAAACTCTTTCGTCATAACGATTTTAGTTCGTTTGTAATTTTTCAAAACTAGCAAATCCTTATCACCGGTTATTAAGTAGTCAACCTCAGCGGTAGCTGCTAATTGCAGAAGAATATAGTCAATTTTGTCGGGTGAAATTTTATTCCAATCTTCATAAGATAAGCTTTCAGCTAATTCAAATCATTCAAAATTTTCTTTTGAGCAGAAGTACTTATTTTCAAAAATTTGCCACTCTTTTGCCTTTTATCTAAGATTTGTTCAGCTGAGGCAAAACCATTTTCTGCCTCCGAAACAAGGCCAAGTGATAGTAACATTTTTATAGTTTCTAGAGTTCCGAATAAAGCAATAGCCTGCTTTTTCCACATTCTTGACAAGCGAATACAAAATAGCCATAATATTTCAATTATAATACAATTTTGTTAAACAAATGAAATATATTGAATTTTACCAGTACTTTAGAAAATTTCCTGTTTTTTCTCATACTGAGGTAAAAAAAGTCTTCCCCTCCCTTAACGATGTGCAGCTTACTCGATGGCAAAAAGAAGGTTATCTGCGGCCAGTAGTTAGAGGCTTTTATGTTTTCACTGACTTGGCTCAGACCTTTAGTTTAAATGAAAAGTTTTTGTTTTTGATTGCCAACAAAATCCGTCAACCATCGTATATTTCCCTAGAAATGGCTTTATCTTGGTACAACATTATCCCAGAAGGGGTTTATTTAGTTACTTCAGTAACCACTAAAACTACTGCTGAATTTAACTCCAGCTTTGCTAAATTTGTTTTCAAGAAAATCAAGAATGAATTAATGTTTGGGTATAAAATCGAAGTGTTTGAGAATTATACTTTTAAAATTGCCTCGCTGGAAAAAGCCATTTTAGATTATTTGTATCTTTATCCTAAAATCGAAGTCATTGAGGACTTTGAAGGCTTGCGCTGGAATATATCCGAGTTAAGGGAAAAGCTTGATCAAGAAAAATTAAACAGGTATTTGCAAGTCTTTAACCAAAAACAGTTGAATAAACGAGTCGAGACATTTATAAATTATCTTAAAGTTAACTGATTATGCTTTCTTTAACACAAATCCAAAGTTATTATCCAACTAATCTTCAACAATTCTCCAAAGGGCTACTAAGAGAGTATTTACAATATAAAATTTTAGATTTGATTTTTGGGCACAAATATGGCTCAAAATTGTCTTTTATTGGAGGAACAGCACTTCGAATTATTCATGGAAATAGTCGTTTTTCGGAAGATTTGGATTTTGATAATTTTGGTCTGCAGGCGGAAGAATTCGAAGATATAACCGTGGCTGTTAAAAAGGGCTTGGAACTGGAGGGTTTTGTGGTTGAAATGCAAAATGTATACAAGGGGGCATATCACTGCAAAATACGTATTCCCAAAATCCTCTTCGAAAATAACTTAGCCAGTATGGAAGCTGAGAAGTTTCTGATTTTAATTGATACAGTAGGACACTATTTTGAGTATATTCCAGAAAAAATAATTATAAACAAATTTGATGTTTTTACGACAATAAATGTGACGCCACTTAGCTTGCTTTTGTCTCAAAAGATATTTGCTGTCTTTTGTAGAAATAGAGCTAAAGGTAGGGATTTTTTTGATTTGATTTTTTTGTTTGGGAAAAATATAGAGCCTAATTATGATTATTTAAAGGTTAAAATTGGCCTAGATAACAAAACAGAACTGAAACAAAAATTACTGGAAAAATGTCTGACCTTGGATTTTGTACAATTAAATCAAGATGTTCAACCTTTTTTATTTAACCCAAATGATACCCGTGTAGAAAAATTTGTGGAGTATTTTAAAGTACTGCAAGTTTAAATACTTTTTTTCATCATAACTTTACAGGTTTATATTTTTATTCAATTGTTTAGCTTATAGCACTGGTAAAACTTTACAGCTGCGACTTAAATCTCAATTTTACCTTAAATGTCCAATCAAAAACCCTTTCGAACCCGTCAAGCACCTTCACCAACTGGTTATCTGCATCTAGGTACAGCCAGAACAGTTTTATTTACCAAACTTTTTGCCCTAATTAACGAGGGTAAATGGTTTTTAAGGCTAGAAGATACTGATCGTAATCGACTGCAGCCTGAAGCAGCTAAAAATTTACTGGATTGTTTGTACTCTTTGGGTTTAGAAGCAGATGAAGGTGTTAGAATCGAACCAACTTATCCTGATAAAGCTGATTTTAGTAATTTTTATGGGGTATTTCAAGAGGGTGAGTTTAAACCTTATATTCAATCAGAGAGGCTTGATCTGTATCACGAGCATGCTCAAAATTTAATAGATAAAAAACTAGCTTTTTGGAGCTATATCACCCCAGCTCAAAAGGAAGAGTTGCAGGCAATTAAGACTATAACCAAACAGCCTATAAATTATTTTAAGGAAAACCTAGCTATTCATCCCAAGTTTGCTAGTAAAAATTTTGGCGCAGAACTAATTCAAGAAGCGGAATATGACCTTGAAATCCTTTTTCAACCTGCTATCAAAGCACTTAATGACGAAAAAAAACCCGTGTTGATGTATAGACTTCAGAGAAACGATAAGGTAGTTTGCCAGGATCTATTGCTCGGTAAAACAGAATTCGATTTAAAGCTAGAAGAAGATTTTTCAATTTTAAAATCAGACGGTTTTCCGACGTATCATCTTGCACATTTAATTGACGATCATCTAATGCAGACTAGCCTGGTTATTCGCGGACAAGAGTGGTTTCCAAGTACCCCAAAGCATGTTACAATGTTTAAGGACTATTGGGGCCCAGAAAGTGTTTTAGACTACCTTCACCTTCCTGTAATTATGGGCGAAACTGGCAATAAAAAGATGAGTAAAAGAGATGGCAATGTAAATATGCAAGACTACTTGGATAGAGGTTATTTACCTGAGGCAATGATAAATTATCTGGCCTTTTTGGGCTGGAATCCAGGTACTGAAAAAGAGTTGTATTTAAACAAGGAAGATTTTTAAAACAAACAAGCTGGTGTGTAAGAAATATTTGCAAAATCGCTAACGGTTTGGAACATAGAAATTAAATGACTATCCAGGGAAAGTTTTTGGCTTATTTTTTGTAAATTTAGAACATCGCGGGCTTTAATTTGAGACCTGAATTTTACTTCCCAAGCTATTTTTTGGTTATAATTTATAAGGTCAACTTCTGCGTTTCTGTGTCTATAAAAATAAACTTTTTGCTTTTGCTCCAACATTCTTTCCAAAATATAGCTCTCGACAGCTAAGCCCAAATTAATATCCAGATTGCTATCTTGGAAACATAAACTAAAAGCCGAGTTCAGATAGATTTTTTGTCGTGCCTGAGTCAATTTTAAAGGATTGTCTGTATTAAAAACAGGATATATCAAACCCAAAAGCTCTAAAATATCCAAATATTCTTTAACCGTAACCCAAGCTATAGATAACTGATTGCTTAGTTTTTGAAGACTAATTTCGGATCCATTATTTTGAGCTAAGTAGGTGTATAATAGGTTAATTTGTCTAGGTTTTGTGATATTAAAATAATCAATACTGTCTTGATTTAAACTTTGAGTGATAATGCTTTGTATGTAAGTACTTACATCTTGATTGTTTGTGTATTCAATGGTATCTGGGAATCTCCCTGAAAGTAAAAATTTTCTAAAGTAAATATTTAACTCCTTTGCCAAGCCTTGCTTCAAGTTTGGATTCAATTCATTTTTAGCCTGGGTAAATTTTTCCAAACCTTTTTCACAACTAAAATCCAAGTATTCTTCAAAGTTAAGCGGTAATAAGCCAAAAGGCACAAATCTGCCTGCTAGGCTTTCATTCATTCGCCTTTTGTAGTACAAGCTTAGTGAACCAGTTAAAACAATTCTTAAATTTTCATACCTGTCGTAAAAAAGTTTTAATATACCCTCAAAACCGTCTATGTACTGAATTTCATCCATAAAAAAATAAAACAACTTTTTTGGATCTCCAACTTGATCCAAGTAGGATTGGAAAAGATCTTGTAGCTCTTGACTAGTGTTGAACCGTGACCATTCCCATATAACAATCTGCTCAGGGCTGACTTTACTTTTATCTATTAAATGTTGGATCATTTGTTTCATTAGTGTTGATTTACCGACGCGACGCATACCAGTGATGAATATCATAGGTCTGTATTTTAAATTTTGAAGTAAATCGAAAAAAATCTTTCTAGTCTTCGTTTTGAAGGTTAGATTGTTCCCAAGCCAGTGTAAATTTTGGGTTAAGAAATTTTCTCTATTCATATACAAAAATATAAACTGACTTAATAATAATGTCAACAAAAATATAAATTTACTACATAGAAATTATAGAATACAGGGCTTTACATAAATTTTTGTTTCAAATTTCAATTATTTTATGAACGAGTTTTTTACTTCCACACTCTTACCTTTCATTTTTGGCAGCATCGGTGGTAGCCTTGTTAGTTACTTCCTGGGTAAAAGTAGCTTCGAATTTCAAACCAAGTTTAGCAAGATCTATGAGACCAGAGCACAGGTCGTGCAAAATCTGTACAGCCTTTTTTCAAAAATGGAATTGACTACTTATAGAGCATCCAAAGATACAGGCGTCTGGAACAACAAAACTTTTTCTAGAGAATATGAACCCATGAATCAAGCTATAGATGCTTTTGCAGGATTTTACTATGAAAATAGAATTTTTCTAACCCCAGACTTGGTTGAACTTATCAAGCAAACAGTCCTCGATAAATTTGATCAAATCCGCTATCAGAAAGGACTTTTAAGCTTAGACTCGACAGCTGATGATCAGCGAAAAATAGTTAGTATTCAGGAAAGTCTAGAAGAATTCAGAGTTAATGAAGTTTCCCAGATTAGAGAAAAATTAGAAGAGGAATTTAGAAAACTCATCGGAGTTAACTAAAACGGTATCGAGTTATTTTTATAGATGATGAAATTATCATCTTGAGCACAAAACTGGTAGTTATCAATAATTTTAGCATAGCAGAATTTATCTCCAATCCATTTTTTTGGATAATATCTAATAATACTTTCATTAACAATTTCTGTATCAAACCAGGTGGAGGCGATTTGTTTATCGGTATAAATTAAAAGTCTTTTCCAGCGGACAAAATAGCTCAAATTATAATTGGAAACGTCGTCACTTTGAAGGTCTATTTGGCCAAAAGAAACTTGATTTTTTAAAAGTAAGTTGTAGGAATAAAGACTTTTTTGAGAGTCGATCCAAAACATAGTGCTATTATTTGTGCCAATAGCCTGAACATTGGAGGCTATAATCTGCCAAATGGTTTTGTTGGAGTCTTGAATATACAACACTCGGTCGTTAATTTTAAAGATTAGACCAAGAAATAAACTTTTGGCTACAAAATTATTGTATTTATCAGTGTTTAGATTTCCGGCCAAATCAGAGATTATTGGATTTTCGGCATATACACCTGTCCTTAAATCAGTAGGTAAAAAGTTTTGTGACGATCTTAAAAGTCGATAGATTTTTTTATTGTCTAAAAGCCAAATTATGTCTGGTGAATCAGTAAAGGCCATGCCAACAAAGCCAGTGTCAACAAATTCGTATGATAGATCTTTGGTGTTTAAAGACCAAATATTTTTTTCAGAATCCAAAAGTAAAAACTGAGTGGGGCTAACCCTTGCAATAGAGCGAACCTTGAAAGAGTAATTTTTTAAATCCAATAAAGACCATTTTTCGCTGCGTTTAAACAACATAAATTCTTGATCCTTCTGCCAATATGCATCATCAAGTAATATTTCCCATCTACCTTCGGTTAATTTTCTGTCAGATTTTTCTAGTGTTAACTGCTCTTTATTACCTTGAAGTCCACTAAATCCATACCCTTGGATAAAATAACTATCACCCTTGCTGTAAATTAGATTCCTATCATCCAATATTGAAATAAATTTATTGCCTGAATAGTTAATACGCTGATCCTCTTTTTTGGGTAATAACCACAGGCTTTGAATTTTTGCCGAAGCATTTGTACCTGGTAAGGATTTAAATGTATAGCTTTCGCTTTGGTAGCCTTCTAAATTAACGTCTAAAGTTAATTCCTTACCATCTTCGGTTCGTAAATCTGTTGGTGTTTTAAAAGTTTCACTTTGCGTAGGCACTAGTGCGTTTCGAGGATAGGTTTCAATTCGAATACTTAAGGTATTATTAAAAGTTTTGGTTTTAAAATCTAAATCGTAGCCCAAAGAAAAAATTATTAAAAATGGCAGTAGGATAATGTAAACGACTGCAAAAATGGTAAAAAAAGTCTGCCGATAGGACAAATGCATATTAGTCTATAGTTGAATTGATAAATTCTGAATTAGCAAGCAAGTTTATATTTACAAGAGTGATCAAAAATGTAAGTCTAACTGGAAAGTCTTTATATGAAACAAAAACTAATCGATTCTTCTATCTTACTTTTTTATATAGCTCCAATTCTAGGCTTTGGTCTGCCTAGAGATTATTATTTAAAATTTGCACTGGCTGTAATACTATCCGTGCCAGGTATAATTTATGTATTAAAGAGCAAGGATTTTCAAAAAATAAGCTATATCGGAAATTGGAAAAAGTCCTTAATGTTTGAACTGTCTTGGATTGTACCGGTTTTAATAATTCTTTTGACCTTAAAGTTTGGATTTACAGACATTCATATTTTTAATGCAAGCCAATCTACCAGATTTAAAGCTCAATTAAATCCTGTAGTTTTTTATATTGTTTATGCAATTTTGTCTTCGCCAATACAAGAGTTGGCGTTTCGCGGTTTGCTACCGATGCATCTGAAAAACATTTTTAAGAATGATACAGCCCAAATACTCATTAGCAGCTTAGTTTTTGGTTTGGCACATTTTTGGTATCCTTTAAATTGGATAATCCCTGGTACATTTGTACTTGGTTTGATTTTAGCTATAGATAGACTAAAATATAACTCCTTGGTAGGCCCAAGCATTGGTCACGCCTTGGTTGGAGTGATTGCTTTTAATTTGAATCTTATTTGATTAATCACGGTCAACCCCAACCCCAACACTTTCCAAAATAGTCCAAAACCCAGGAAAGCTTTTAGAAACTACCTGAGCGTTGTGAATTTTTATACCTGGAAAAACTGCTCCAAGCATGGCAAATGACATAGCCATTCGATGATCGTGATAGGTATCAATTATTGCAGCATTAAGTTTACCTCCTGTAATGGTAATAGCATTCTCAGTTGTTTCAACTTGAATACCCATTTTCCTAAGTTCTGCAGCTGGGCACTCTAGTCTATCGCACTCTTTGGCTTTTAAATGGTGAATATTGTATATTTTGGTCGTTCCCTCAGCAACAGCCGCCAAGGCCATAATTGTTACTGCAGTGTCAGTGTGTGACTGCATATCAACTTCAATCGCTTTTAGCTTACCAGCTCCTGTTACTGAAATTGAGTGGTCGGGGTTGTAACTAACTTTTGCCCCCATCATCTCTAAAAACTTAGGGAAACGTACATCGCCTTGGGCTGAAATAGCGTTTAGATCTGGAACAGTACAGGTAGATCCTGTAAGTGCTGCTATTCCCCACAAATAACTAGCTGACATGGCATCAGTTTCGCAACGATAAGAAGTACCAGAATAACTTTGGCCTGATTTAACAATGTATTTTTCATAATTTTGATTTTCCACATTCACCCCAAAATGCTTCATTACATCAATAGTCATATCAATCCAGGGTTTGGAGGTTTGATTACCTTCAATTTCAATTTCAACACCACCAATTGATGGTGCAACAGCCATAATTCCAGCTGGAAACTGAGAACTGACCGTGCCGTCCATGATAATTTTGTTCGGATTTAAACTTGTTGAAGTGATTTTTACTGGTAGACAACCCTCTTTACCTAAATATTCTATCTTTGCTCCCATTTGTAAAAGCCCATCAATTTGACCTTTCATGGGTCTTTTTAGAAAAGGTGTAGCCCCTGTAAGAATTTTAACACCTGGTACTAGGCATAAAAGTGGTAGGGCAAATCTGGCAGTTCGGCCAGACAAATTTACATCCAAAGTGTAGTCACCTTCTTTAACTTGGCTAATGTCACCGACCACATCGAAATAAGTATCACCTTCAATCACCTCAATTCCTAGAGTTTTTAAAATATTTACCATGGCTGCAGTATCATCGCACTTTAGAGCATTCTCAACTCGTACAGTTCCTTTAATCTGAGCTGCAATATCCAAAGCTCTAATATTATAGCTCAAGCATGATGGAATTTCAACTATTTGGTTGAAAGGTTTTGGTAGTGGTTGTAAATTAACGTCAAACATATTATTCTAGTTCAAATAATTCTTTAGCCTGCTTATCCCAATCGTCAACTTCTGGCACAGGTAAAGCTAATTTTTCTCTAATAACAGGCACATCTTTAGGATCGCTATCTTCTGGTAAACCCATGTAAATTGAATAGAATTTACCTTTTATTGGCTTGGTTTTTTCAGTTTTTGTTGGAACGGTATCAACTTTTTTGTTTACCACTGGAGCAATAAAATTGTCTTCAGGTTCAATAAAATCATCCACAACTTGGTCAAAAGTATCCAAGCTTTCAAGGGCCTTTTTGGTAATATTTGTACGTTGGATATAGTCTACAGTGCAACTAAATTTTGCTAAAATTTGTTCCTTTAAAAAGCCAGAAAGTTTAGCAGTTTTTACCTGTGTAAATAAAAAACCATTAGATACCGAAAGAATAATTTTACCCTCATCGATACTTTCTACATCTAAATCAGGAAGGATCATTGCTCGAAGCGGGGGTGGAGTAGCAGGATCTTTACTCAACGAACTCAAAAATCTCAAAATTTTTTCACTGGATAAGTTTGAATCAAGATTATCAGCTCCTTGGTTACCTTTTTCAGCAGGTTTAACAAACTGATCGTTGGCTTTTACTTCAGTTTCATCAGATTTTGCAATTGAAACAGGTTTTTCAACCTTCGTAGCTGGTTCAGCTTTTGATTGTGGTGCTTGAGAATTAGTATTCAAATTTGGCTTAGTTTCAATTATTTCCTGCGGTATTAGTTTTTTTTTACTAGTAGAGTCTGTTACTCTGTGAGTTTTTAGTCTATTTTGGATCACTGCCAAGTATTGCACCACCGAATTAGTTGGCAGTTTTAAAGACAATACATCAACCACTGGTTGAATTATAAAGTCTGCGGCATTATTTCCCTCAAAACTTTGATCTATTAGATATTCTAGTAGCTGTGCGGTCAGTGTTTCACCATCAATTCCAGTTTTTTCAAGCGCGTCTAAAAACTCTCTACTGAGTGTATCTGTGGATAACTTCTGGATAACTTGTGCTAAAGTCTGACTGGCAAGTACACCTAGGATCTGGGAGGTTTCTTTTATAGTTAACTTTTCCAGACCATAACTAGCTACGGTTTCCAGTAAATTTATAGAGTCTCTCTGACTCCCGCCAGCCCTTTTGGCAATTAGGTGCAAACTGTTATCGTCAAAGTCTAAGCCTTCAAAACTGGTAATTTGGCTTAACCTGTTAACTAAATCCGATTCAGTATGGGCTGATAAATTCAACTTTGTGAGCCTTGAAAGTACCGTTGGAATAACCTTCTCGGGGTTTGTAGTGGCTAGTAGGAAAATTAAATATTGAGGTGGCTCTTCGAGAATTTTAAGCAGTGCATTCATTGCCGGCTTTGATAGCATGTGGACTTCATCAATAATGTAGATTCTGTACTTGCCTGAAATCGGTGGAGTTTTGGCTGATTCAATTAGCTGTCTTATATTGTCGATTCCAGTATTGGAAGCAGCATCTAGTTCGATTATATCCAGGCGACTTTCGGGGTTGGTTTCCACCGAATTCAAGGCAGCAGCAAAAATCCTAGCAATTGTAGTTTTACCCACTCCCTTTGGTCCAGAAAACATGTAAGCATGCTTAATCTTGTCTTTTTCTAAAGCATTTTGCAGCACAGTTTTAACCAGGTCTTGGCTAATTACTTCGCTAAATTTAGTTGGTCTGTACTTGTTGTACCAGGACATTTAACTATCAGGTAGGAATTTTAGGGATTAGTCAAAGGCTTGTTTAAAAGTAGGGGTAAGCCTTGGCTTCCCTTCTGATTAAGTCAATTCATCCCATGGCACAACCTATCCATCCAACCTAACCCCCAAAAACCTATCTAATATCCTGTGTTGCCAGATCTTTCTCATGCAATAAGCCCAAATAATCACCGAACATATTAAGACCATAATGTCACTGGGGGCTAAAACTTCCAAACCCCAAAATTCTCCAAACTCGCGCTTTATTGATATAAACAAAAACACGAGGAAAAGAAACAAACTAGAAAGTAATATTTTCCAGTCAAAAACGATTTTTTTACTCTGCAAGTCTTTTATTGAAATAAAGTTTAAGAGTATCAAACCACTGGCTACCAAAAATGATGTTAAAAATGTTCTAATCACAGGAACCACTCCTTCGAGAGAATTTCGTACGCTAATATTGGTGTTGAGTAAGTCGTTAATAATATTTCCATCTTCCAAAGATTTAATCAGTGTAAATCCGGCAAAAAAAGTAATAGCAAAAACTGACATCGTTAGTGAAGCTGGGACAACGTAGTTTAGTACCGATTTAAATAAACTTTTTTCACTTGCAAGACCGGGTTTAGACCAGATGGTTATAAATAATGCCGGAAGGCCAGCTGCTAAGGTTGCAACCAGGGCATTTTGTTTTACGGAGAGTGGAAATGGCAGTCCAATAATGCTAACAGCGATTATTATCATGATCAAATAGATCACCCTGGTTAAGTAAATTTTGAATACATTTTGTAAACTACTTCGAATTTTCTGGCCTTCAATTAGGCCGTAAGGAAGCGAGCTAAAAGAATCCTTTAAAAGAAGTATGTCAGCCACATTTCTAGTTGCCTGACTACCACTTTCCATAGCAATTGAAAGGTCGGCTTTTTTTAAAGCTAATACATCATTTACGCCATCACCTGTCATGGCAACATACTTACCATTTTCTTTAAGTACTTGAACAATCCTTTCTTTTTGCGATGGGGTGATTCGACCAAATACGGTATTTGTTAGTGTAGCTTTAGAAAAAGCCGTTTCGTCTAAAGCTTCCAATTCAATTCCAGAAATGCTTTTCAAGTTTTGGCTAAAACCAATTTGTTTGGCTAGACTAGTAACTGTCTGAGGACTATCGCCTGAAATTATTTTTAATTCTACCCCAGCTTCAACAAATTTATCCAGCGTTTGGCGGGCGTTTTTTCTAATTTGATCTGAAAATACCAACATTCCTATGATTTCAATTTGGGTTGGTAGCTGAGGCTGATTTTGCTTGTTGTGCAAGGTTTTGGCTTTACAGGAGGCAAATAAAAGTACTCGTAAACCAGCGTTTTGTTTGGCTAGCAGGGTGTCTTCAAACTTGCTGTCAAGAACGGCTGAATTTAACAAAATCTCAGGAGCTCCCAATATCAGTGATTCCATTTTAGTACCTGATCCAAATAGAATTCCACTCCATTTATGCTCGGAAGAGAAGTTTACTTCTTCTAAAAGTTGTAGCTTTTTACCGGTGTACTTCTTTTTAATAGCTTCACTGGTGGCGTTAGTATTGCTTACTGAAGACACAAAACAGCTTAAGGCAGAATCAAGATTTTTAGCTGTACTATTTATCACAATAGTCTCCTCGAGTATTAAGTCTTTGGTGGTAATTGTTCCCGTTTTGTCCAAGCACAATACGTTTACATGACTCAAAGACTCAATTGCGTTAAGCTTTTGAACAAGGGCACCACGACGTAAAATTGCTACACCGCCAAGAGCATAGGCTAAATTAATTATAGCAAACAAACTATTCGGGATTATACCAGCAATTACAGCAGTATTTTGAATACCTTCTTTTAGGTTTCCTTTGTTTAAAGTTACCTGCAGACTAACTAATATCACCAGCACCACGGCAATTAAAAACAAAATCTTGATAGTTAAGTTTATATCTCTTTGCATTGGTGTGTAATGTGAGCTATAAGCTTTAGCTTTGGAGGTGATTTGATTTGCTAAACTGTCTTGTCCAATTTTTGAAACCTTAAAAATTGCCTGACCCGAAACTGCAAAACTACCAGAAAATACTTCTGAGCCGGTAACTTTTTTGACTCTCTCAGACTCACCTGTTAGTAATGATTCATCAACTTGAATCTGGCCTTCAACGAGGTGTCCATCTACCGGAATTAAGTCACCCTCTTTAAGAATAATTAAGTCATCCAAGACAATTTGACTTGTTTCATAGCTTCTAGCTTTGCCTCCCCTTAGAATCCTAGCTTTTGGACTAGTTAAACTACTAATTTGATCAAGCTTTATCTTGGCATAGATTTCCTGTACTAAACCAACTATAATATTTAAAAAAACAACTAAAATATAAACTATCCCATCAGATACCATGCCCAGGGAAATGAGCAATATTGTGAGTATAAAAAGAATTATATTAATGAAATTAAAGACATTTTCCTTCAATATTTGAGCATATGTTCGACCAGTCTTATCTTGATAATTATTTATCAGGCCTTTTGAAACTCTTTGTGCAACTTCAAGATCGCTTAGTCCAACTAAGCTAGTATCGATTTCTTCCATATAGTCATAAAAGACTGAGATTTAGAGACTATGTCAATTTAATCATGCTTATGCTTTTTTACAGCATCATTCAAAAACTCTAAAAACTCATTTCCCAATTCTTTTTTTTGAAGACCAAAATCAACCGTAGCTTTTAAAAAGCCCAAGATGTTTCCACAATCATAGCCTGGAAGATTTGGTTTATAAGCATACAGCGGTTTTTTATCTAAAGTAAATTGTACAAAAGCATCGGCAAGTCTTAGCTCGCCATCTTTAGTTGTAGGCTTGCTCTTTTCAAGTACTCCCAACAGCTCAGGAGTTACAACAAAATAGCCAGCACTAATTAAATTTGATGGGGCTTTGCCTAAATCTGGTTTTTCAACAAAGCCTTTAACCTCAACTACACCTTCTTCTGAAGTAGAATTAAAATCAATCACCCCATACTTACTTACCTGAGAATCTGGAACAATATCTCCACATATTACAGGTGCATTATGCTTATTATAGATTTCAATGATTTTCTTAATCGATTGATTTTTTGCAGGCATCAGATAATCCGGGTAAATTACCAAGACTGATTCTTGTGGGTCTAAAAAAGGCTTAGCACACAACAGTGCGTGACCATCACCTTTTTGAACAGGTTGTCTTACGTAAGCAAAATCCGCAAGTTCATTTATACGATTAATTTCATGCAATTTATCTAGCTTACCTTTTTCTTTTAAGGCATACTCGAGCTCAACACTGCGATCAAAATGATTTTCAATAGAGTTTTTGCCTCTTCCAGTTACAAAAATAATTTCTTGAATACCAGCTTCCACAGCTTCTTCAACTAAATACTGAATGATTGGTTTATCTACAATTGGGAGCATCTCTTTGGGTTGTGCTTTTGTTGCGGGCAAAAACCTTGTTCCAAAACCTGCTACAACGAACACAGCTTTTTTAATAGTCATACTTTAATAAAGGAATTGAAAAACTTAGAATTTTTTGTATATTCAACTAAATCTTCTATGTCAAAAATGTTGACTTAAATTGACAAAATTTAGAATAAAACCCCTAATTGACCAAAACATATCATGACAAATTATCGTCGAAGACACCGAAGCACCCAGCAAGCAGGCCCAGCCTTTAGAGCCAATCATCAAATTCGTTATCCTGAAGTAAGGGTAGTCGATGAAGAAGATGGATTTGTAGGCTTGATGAGCTCCCAGGACGCCTTAAGATTAGCAAATGAAAAAGAGAAAGATTTAGTAGAAATAAACCCTAAGGCCAATCCTCCAGTGGTTAAAATAATGGATTATAATAAGTTTAAGTACCATTTACAAAAATCAGGAACAGCCAAGCCTAAAACCGAGAAAGACAAAACAATACGAGTATCTGTACGTATTGGACCTCATGATTTAGAAGTACAAGCCAAAAAAATTGAGGAATTTTTAGGCAAAGGTTTTGCTGTAAAAATGCAAGTCCAAATGAAAGGTCGTGAGAAAGCCTACCCTCATGTTGCCGAAGAAGTGATTCATAGCTTTATTACATTAATCACAGTTCCTTTCGCCTATATTCAAGAGCCAAAGTTAGTTGCAGATAGTTACTTTGCTACAGTAAAATCCGCACCAAAAAAATAGTTGTCACAGCTCAATCCGCTAACCTTCCTCCTAGATTTGCTTTTCCCAAGGCACAATTTGAATTATACTTCCATTAGTCGGTATCTAACAGATCAAGAGATTGTTAGTATATTTGATCTTAAAAAGAAAAAGATTGATTTAGATAGTCCTTCAACTTTAGAAAATATTTTTTACTGCACAAGTTTTAAAAATCCTATAATCAGCGATTTACTCCATAGAGCTAAGTTTGGAGGGCAACTTGTTATCTGCAATGATTTGGTTAAAGTGCTCCAGCTTGTATTCAACCAAGGTTTGGTAAATAAACCTGATTGTTTAGCTTTTGTACCAGCAGACCCGCAAAGATATCGACAGCGAAACTATCATATACCACAGATTTTAGCCACAAAATTAGCAGGCTTGTTGGATATTGAGCTAGTAAATTTATTTGAAAAAAAGTTTACTACAATTGCCCAGAGCGAGCTATCTAAAGAGGCAAGGCTGGTTAATCTCAACGGAGTTTTTAAACTTCTTGAAAACTCTTTAAAGCCTCAACACAAAGAAATTTACATTCTCGATGATGTAACAACCACAGGAACAACTATAACTGAGCTGGCAAATTTACTTTCTCAATATCAAAAAAGTATACGGATAACTGGTCTTGCGCTAGCAGGCTAATTTAGTCCAATATTTAATAACTTTGATATATTATTTGACAAATATGATTTTATATTATAAATATAAAAAAGTGACTTTTACAAACTGTGTAGTTTCGTTCAATGAACTCGGTATTGTCATATGTCTCCAAAATCTTTTTTTTCAAGTTTAGAAGAAATATTTGCCAGGTTTTTTAGCCTAATATTATCCGTACTCTTCTTTGTAATTTATGTTATTGCAGCTGGAAACAAGGTTGAATTAAATGTAGTTGGAATTTTGCAAACCACATTAGTATTTTGGCTAATTTACGAAACAATATCCTTTATTCTTTTTACGGTTTTTAAATTTTTTGCTAGCCGAGCGGCCGGTGAGAATTCAGAACCGGAAATCAAATTAGAAAAAGAAGATGACAACTCTATTAATTTATAATTAATTTTTTTTATATATGAACAAAGTAATAATAATTGGACGTCTAACCAAAGATCCAGAAATCAGAGTAACCCAAAGTGGGAAAAAAGTAGCCTCACTTTCAATAGCTGTAGATGATGGTAAAGATGCCAATGGGCAAAAGCTAACCCAGTATTTTAATGCTTCAGCCTGGGATGTATTAGCTGAAAGATTTGAAAGTTTCGTTAAAAAAGGTCATCGAGTTTGCGTTATTGGAAAACTTCAGAACCGAAGCTGGGACAAACCAGACGGTACAAAAGGCTATGCCACAGATGTACAAGTTCGAGAATTAGAGCTGCTCACCAGTAAGAGTGAAGCTGAAGCCTTGGATCAAGGTTCGAATGACTCTGAGGAATATCACGCGCCAGCAACTTCAAGTAAAACTACAACTAAACCTGCAAGTAAAAAGAAAGAGGAGTCTGCTGATGAAGAGCTCCCTGAAATTGATGTTGATTCGATCAATGTCCAGATGCCTTTCTAGTTTGAATTGGTTTTATTCGTACAATACACCGCGATTTAACACCCAGACCCAAAAATGACATTTTTGGACCAGGCTTTAGCCTGGGGTTTAATACCAACAGGGGCCATACAAAGTGGGGATTCATTTTAAAGATTAGCTTGGTTTAAAATCAGTAACACTAAAATAGCCTTTGTTTCTTTGTTATTGTAGTTGCTCGATAGTATGGATTAAATGTTTGATCCTGTTTTAAATAATCCCTAAAAGTTCAGCAAAACTAATTTCTAAAACTTCCAAGATTTTCAGTATCGTTGTATAGCTAACGTTTTTCTCGCCTCTTTCTAAAGCCCCAATATAATTCCTATGCAGCCCAGCTAATAGGGCTAGTTTTTCCTGAGAAATTCCTTTTTTTTGTCTATATTCCCGGATTTTCTGGCCGAGTTCTACTAAGGCTGGGTTTTTAATCAATTGAGACATATCTAAGGGTTTATATTTTGTGGCAATCTAAAAGTCTACATTCTTTGAACTTGCATTATTTGAATTGACATTCTTTATAATGGCAGTTTATAAGTTGTTATATTCTTATGTTCTCTAAAGCTCTAACCGTTATTACTTTCGTTTTGTTTGCGACGCCAGTTTTATTCTTTATAAAGGGCTGGTTTATGCTCAAAAACAAGTATTTATGGCTAAGTTTTATAGGTTTAGTTGTCGTATTCTACGTTCTAAAAATACCCATACTCCTTTTTGCAGTATTTATAGCCACCATTTTAAGTATTTGGTTTTTAATTTGCTTTGGTCAATCCTTAATGATGGCCACCAGTTTTGTAAGCATGGAGGAGCTTTTAGAAGAGCTTGGTAAAAGAGTGTAGGGGTGAAGGCCTATATAAATTTGGTTAAGGTTTTAGGATTTAAGCTGTTATAAAGTTCATTTGGTGCTGATATTTATTTATCATTGCCAAGTCTAGGGTAAAAATTGCTTCCACCTCACTATTAATCGCTGTAGCTACTTGTAGGGCATCCTTCATATCTTTATTCTTAAATAAGCTCAAGGCTAGTTTAAATTCGCTTTGAGTAAAGGGTAAAATAGCAATATCCCCAAGCATTTTTTCAACTTCAGCTAAATCAAGTTTAGCTTTTTCAGCATAATAGTAAATAATATGAATGCTGGTTGGGCTAATGCAAATAGACTCGTGCTTTTGGCACTCCAATAGGCATAACTCGTATTTCTCACGTTTAAAAAGAATTTCTAAAATAATATTTGCATCCAAAAACAACATATTAAGAGCTGTATTTATCCTCAAAAGTATCTTTTAGAAAATTTTCTTGGTGATGTTTTTTTAGGTCTTTAACTGTAGAGAAATAAGTATTTGCAGGTAATTTTTGATAGTATTCAGATTTTGCAAATTTTAGCAGGCTGTGATTTTTAGGAAGCTTTCTGCTTTTTGAAGTAGTTTGAACTAAGTTTAAAGATACTAAAACGGCTTTTTTACCTCTACCAAATCGAACAATGATTTGCTCTCCTTCTTGCACTGATTTGAAGACCTCAGCTAAATTTTCTCTTAAATCTGTAGTAGTAATTGTAGTCATACCTAAAAGGTTTAGGTTTTTATTCTAAAAGGTTTAGGTTTTGTTGTCAATCCTTAGTTGAAAGCACTTTGGGAGATTATTTGATCAAGCTCGCCTACTAAAGGGTTTGAATATTCTAAAGGAGGGTATTCTGTAGCATTGTTAGTAGTATCTCTTTTAGCTAAAATACCATAAAAGTATTCAACCGCTTTATCAGAAGGAAAGTCTTTTTTATAATCTGGCACTTCTTGTATGTTTATGTTACTTGCTAGTCTATTATTTTCATAACCATAGCTAATCCATGCTGAATTGTCGTCTAATGATGTAAATCTATACTTTGCTGTCCCGTTATTAAATTTTTGAATCAACTCTTCTCTCGTTCCACCTCCACCAAAGCCTATTGAAGTTGTTTTAGGATAAAGATTTACAAGTAAAACCACTCCATTTTTTTTCAATAAAATTTTTCTTTCTAATAGTCCGCTATAGCTACTTTTTGATGTTGTAGTCTCAAACTTCCACCCATCAGGATAAACCAATTTAAAATTAGGGAAATAGGGGTTTGTGTAGGTTTGCAGTTTATTGGCTAATACAGAAGAATTGTTTTGAGAAGCTGTTAAGCTTGAAGATGAACTTTGAGCAACGTTAGAAGGAAAATTACTTTCGTCTAATTCGAAGGCATTTACTAATTCTGTAGAAGTATTTTGAGCTAGTTGTTTAAATTCTGGTGTTGAAATACAGTCAATGTAACCACTTCTTTTATTATTTTTAAGTTGGTCTATATTTTTATCAAAGCAGCTTTTGGAATTTGTTTCAAGTGGCTGTCTAAACTGAATTAAACTATCGCCTTTTTTCGATAAAATTAATATTACAGGCTGGCCTGGAAGGCTTTGACCCTCTACAGTTACAATTGCTTTATATTTATCTACATTTTTAAAGTTAATTTTTGAATTATCAAGTTCATAAAGATACTCACTGCCATAGCCAGCACAATCAGCATGAAAAGCATTATACCATGAAGGCTTTACTGTGTTTGCTACTGGATTGCTTCTATCGTCAATAAAAGTTAGCAGATTATCAAAAATTTCCTTTTGACTTGTTTTGGATTCAGAAGATCTTGAAGAGTCTAGGTTGTAGTTTGCTACTGTCATGCTTAAACCTTTGTTATTCTGTATAGTATTGTCTTGGTAATATGAAGTAATGCCATAAATTCCACATACTTTGTTGGATGATTCGTTATAGGCAACGTCGTTTACTTGTTTGATGAACTTTGAGTAATCTTTGGGCCTTAGTGTAATCTTGCCAGTCCAGTTTTTGCCTGTATCAATAACACCCTTATCATCAACAGGGTTTTGAGTGCTGCTATCTTGACTCGAGGAAGAAGATGTAGCTACGATAGACTGCGATGATGATTGCTGATTTTCTGATTTTTTAGTGATTCCTAAAATTGTACTAGGTTTATTTCCTTCTGGAGCAAATACCTGAGCAGCGGAAACTCCAAGAGTCCCAAGAAGTAAAAACATTACAATTGTAGATACAAAAGCATTTTTAGTTACGAAGTGAACTAATTTTAAGTAAGTTGAAGTTGTGGGTTGAGTGTCGTTGGACATAGAATTTTTTGAAGTTTGATTTTAAATTTTTGTTTGAAATTGTTTTTGCCTTAGTTGAAAGTGCTTTGAGAGATTATTTGATCGAGTTCCTTTAAAAGAACACCATCCCTATCGGTTAAACCACCTAGTGGAGCAAACCCTTCTACGTTTGCAGATAACCTATAACGCACGTTATTTGATAAACCAACAGTGGTCCTAAAATCATTATCTTTAACATCATAGCCAATGACATTGGTTGCAATGCTATGTAAATTTTTGCAAAAAGGGTCTATTGCATAGAAAAATTCAACTTGATCAAAGGAGATATAGGTATATTTATAAATATCAGAAGCTGTGCCATCGGATTTTGATTTAACCAATTGTTTGGAATACTTATTTGGATCTTGCGGTGGATTGGTAAAGCAGTTAACGCTTGTATTTGGTGTTAAATCAAACTTAATTTTATAGTTGTCCTTGCTAAGTGAGATTTTTGTTTCTAAAAACTCTGGTACTATACTTTGATTCGTGCTAGTCTCGAGTTTCCACCCATCTGGATAAACTAATTTAAAATTAGGAAAGAAAGGGTTCTCGTAGGTTTGGGTTGTAGAAGTATTTTTATTATCAGGATAAATCAAAGGAAAGGTTTCAAAATTCCCTGTCCCGTCACAGTCTACTTTCAGTCTTGCTTCAGAAAGAATAAATTTGTAGTTTTCAAACTTATATTTTGAGTAAAGTCCGCAGTCACCAAGACCGCGATATTTTTCAAAATTAGTTAAAATTAAAGTTTTTTCATCAAAATTAGGGTATCCAAGGAGTCCGCTGGCAGTAGACTTTTCTTTTTTGTAGTTGTAGATTTCAAAGTTTTGTAAGGTAATCTTATTATCTTGAGAATTGTAATAGTAGATTAGGTAATTACCTTGGTAAGCACTAAGATTACATATAATTCTAACAATAAAGCCATTGTCATTTACTTTAAAAACTTTATCCCCTGGTTCCTTATCAAGAGTGTTTATAAGTCCAGTTGTGACCAAGGATGAGCAATCTTTACTCCAAGGAAATATTTGCCTTAGTTCAGCAGAGCTTTTTGTAGTTAAATCAACACTAGTTTTTTTCTTTTCCTCCTCATAGCCAACTTTAACCAATTTAAAATCATAAGCTTTATTAGGATCGGCCATGATATACTTTCCTGTTAAAACATTGTAATTATTTGAAAAATAATCATCTCTAGAAATTATTGCTTGAGGATTGCCACAAGTACTCAAAGTAGCTGATAACTTAATATCTGTGTATTCCTCAATTATCAAACATCCAAAGCCTGAACCTTGGTCATATTTTCCTTTCAAATCAAAAATAGTATTACTATTTAAGTATCTAATTTTACCTGTAAAAGTATCTGCGATTTGAGCTGCAAAATCCAGACTTACTTCTACTTCTTGACCATCCAAATCGTTGTTTATACGACCTTTGTAAAGCGATGCGATGTTATTTGTAACGCTAGAACTAGACTGGCTTGAACTACTACTAAACTTTTTTCCTCCGAGTAAAGTACTAGGCTTGTTACTTTCAGGAGCAAATACCTGAGCTGCTGAGACGCCTAGAGTTCCAAGAAGTAAAAACATTACTATTGTAGATACAAAGGCATTTTTAGTTACGAAGTGAACTAATTTTAAGTAAGTTGAAGTTGTTGTGGGTTGAGAGTTGTTGGGCATATTGTTTTTTTGGATAAATTGATTAAAGTTGGATTGGGACAAGTCTTTGATTTTAGGATTATTTTTAAGAATTTCGATAAAACCATCGTCTTTTTTAAAAGGATTTTTTTCAGTCATATATTAAGCTTGTTTTGTATTTAAAGTGTTCCAGACATCCAGGCAACTTTGTCTGATTTTGCGAATGTTGCGGCTCAATCTTTGGCGGACAGTTTCTTTGGTTAAATTAAAAACCTCTCCAATTTGGGCAGCAGTTTTTTCTTCGTAAATTGATAAACGAATAATGGTTTTATCCTCATCGCTTTTAATACTTGAGTCGATACAATCAAGGAGTTGGTTGAGTTTGCCCTGATATTGATCTGACTTTAGATCTTCAACATCTTGGTCAATTTCAAAAACTGGTTCTGATTTTATAGACTCAGTATTTTCATCCAAACCAACCATCATTGGTGACAGGTTTTTAGTTTTAATGTATTTTACCAGGTAATTGTGAGCTACTTTCCACAGATAACCATCAAAGAAAATTATTTCTTTATTAATCTTGGCTAAAAAGGCAGTGTTCATAGTTTGTGCAGTGAGCTCTTCTACTTCGTACTTACCATTTACTCTTTTATAGAAGTAATTATAGACTTTAAAATAAAATTCATTCCACTGATCTAGGTCTATTTGGTTATTGGGCATTTTGAAAATAAATGTGTAACGATTAATTATGACCTATGTTTTAGTTACTTGCAAGTACCTAACTCAAAAGTGTAGGGGCGTGACATTTCTTTTCAAGTATTGTTCTCTAAAGCATACAAACCCCCCAGTCACTTCGTGACAGCCCCCTTGTCAAGGGGCAACTTAAATTGTTACATTCTTGCTAAATAGCAATTAAATCAAATAGTATGAATATCCTGTCTAAATTTAAGCTAATATCTTGCGAAGTCGGTCCTAATTATCAGCTTGATGACGCTTTAGTAGCTAAGTTGTCTTTATTGAACATCTTTGGAATTGGGCAAAGTTCAGCAATGAAATGGTGTGCTAGTTGGTTTAGAAGTTATCTTAATTTAAATGCTCAAGATAAACTTTTATTTACAGACAATGGTCGTACGAGTTTATACCTCATTCTAAAATCACTAAACTTTGCCTCCCAAAGCGAAGTTTTAATTCAAACCTTTTCTTGTGCTGTGCTGCCTAATAGCGTTTGGCAAGCTGGTTTAACTCCAATTTTATGTGATGTAGATCAGGATAATTACAACTTTGATTTAGAAAAACTACAGTCCAAAATCACCTCCAAAACCAAAGCTATTGTAGTACAGTACACTTTCGGAATCGTTCCGGATATGCAAAAAATTGTGGAATTTTGTCAGAAAAATAAGTTAGTTTTAATTGAAGATTGTGCTCATAGTTTAGGAGCAACTACTACAATTAACGGTCAACAAGTTAAGGTTGGAAGTATTGGCCAAGCAGCTTTTTTTAGCTTTGGGAGGGACAAGATTGTAAGCACGACTATTGGTGGGGTAGGGTTATTTAATTCTCAAAATTTAATTGATTCTAGTCTGGACTTTAGCTTGTTAAACAAGACTTTTCAAAAAAACTACGACCATTTGCCCCACTTAAAGACAGTTAGAGTTGCCCAGGCATTGTTGTATGCTATTATCAATCCAGTTTTTGTAAGACCACTTTATCACTTTGTTTTGGGTAAAGTAATATTACTTTTAAGCCGTAAGCTAAGACTTTTTAGCGAGATCTATACTCCAAAAGAAAAGCTAGGTACTAATTCTTTGGAAACGAATTCAAAGTATTCACTAGGGTTGGCTTCACTGCTCAAACATCAGCTACAAAAATTTGAAAAATTAAATTCACACCGAAGAGAACTAGCTCAAATTTACGCAAAAGGATTAGGTTTAGATTATTTTGAAAATAATGTTTATATGAGGTTTGTTATAGATTTTAAGAAATTATCTTCCGCTACTGACTACAAACAAAATTATCTAAAAACTTATAAAAAATTGCGACAAAATAGGGTTCTTCCTGGCACTTGGTATAAATCATTTTTCCAACCTAATATCGATCTTGCAAAGTTTAATTCTAAACTAGATGATTTTCCGGTTGCGGCTACACTTTGTGATAATCGTATTTTGAACCTTCCAACAAATATTAATGTTTCTAAGGAGCAGGCTCAAAGGCTAGTCGAATTAATTCTAAAATAGACAAATATTGCCATTTTTATTTAAAGTTTTGTTATGAAAGTATTAATCATTGATAACTACGATTCTTTTACATACAACCTTTATCAGTATTTAGGTGAAATCTTGGAAGACACTGGCGAAAGTTTCAAGCTTGATGTCGTTCGTAATGACGAGTTAAGTTTAGAGCAAATTAAGAATTTAAACTATGATCGAGTTGTGATTTCTCCAGGCCCGGGGGATCCATCAGATAAAGCTTATTTTGGAGTTTGTGCAGAGGTTATTTTAGAACTTGGTAAAACTGTTCCTGTCTTTGGAGTTTGCCTGGGAATGCAAGGAATATGTCATTATTTCGGAGGTCAAGTTGTTCGAGCAAAGCTTCCAATGCATGGAAAAACTAGTAAAATCCAACACGATGGGAAGGGTGTGTTTGCAAATTTACCACAGAATTTAGAAGTGATGCGTTACCATTCACTGGTTGCAAATCCAGATAATCTACCAGATACTTTAAAAATTTCGGCTTGGGTAGAGTCAGATTTTGGTAAAGAAATTATGGGCTTACGACACAAGCAGTATCCGATTGAAGGTATCCAGTTTCACCCTGAATCTTTTGCTACAGAAGGGGGGATGGAGATGCTGAGAAATTTTCTACTATAAACTTTGCTTATGATAGGACTAGCTTTAACCCTGCTACGTCATAACCTACGCCATAATATAGCTTCTCTCGATTTACCTCTTCCGATGCTTCAGTCCTGTAGCCTAGAACTTGTACAGTCTCAACAAGACCACCACCTTTTGCTTTTTTAAATTTTTGATATCTTAATTCGCCATTCGCTCTCATTACTCTTGGCGTAGAATTTCCTCTAGCCCAATTTGACCGCGGACGTGCTACATCATATACTAAACTTCCTAATCCATTCTTTTGCTGAGCTATAACGAAGCTATGTTTACTAGGAATTTCGTCTCTGTTTGCTGGGTCAAGCATAAAAATACCGCTCATATAAGAAGATTCTACACCAATTTTCTGCAATAAGTATTGTGTAAGAGCAGCTCTTTCAGCACATTCAGTAATACCTATTAAATCAGATAAACGAACAGTTCCACTGTTTGCATATTCACTCATTCTTTCCCTGGATGTATTTTTGCCAATTACAACATCGAGCAGCTCCTCAACTTTTTGTTGAACGAAATAAAACGTGTAAAAAGTCCGGGGATCAATATTCGCATATGATTGGAGCAACCAATATTCAAAATGATCTTTTAATCTTGTATAGGACTTTTCGATCTCTTCTTGAGTAAATCCAATTAGTTGGTCTTCAAAATATTCAAAATCTAATTTTAGTTTAAGTCCTGATTTATCAGTTAGCATATTGGAATTAAACATGCTGCCACCAACTGCCAGAACGTCATTAGTTGCTAATCGATCAGCCCAGATACCTCGGTTTAAAGGTTTTATATTTTGATTATTGACTTCAATACTACCCTCCGTAAATCTCATAATTATTTTAATATGTTATTAAATGATAAATCTAACTAACTATTCTACTATAGTAACAGGTTTTTATCAAAAAAAGTTATCAGTTTGGTTTTTCCTGCCACTAAAACAAATGCCGAGGATTCAATCTAACCTGTAATTTATACAATTCCTGCAGTCCAAAAACAATTTTCTGCAAAGTTTTATACTGTTCATAATTTCTAGGAAATCGGACTAAAAGATGATGGCTAAACATACCTTTTCGTCTCAAAAATTTGGCCGGGTAGGGGCTTCCCCAGGTTACACCTGGCAGTTCTAACTTGCTTTTTTCAAAATAATGTTTGGTGGCTGCTAGTTTTTGTAAGGACTTTTGTAAATCTTTTTCTTGGGTAGTTAGCAGTAGCAAATTTACAAACGGAGGAAAGCCAAACTTTTGCCTGCTTTGCAGCTCTTTTTCTAAAAAACTTGTATACCAAAAATCTACACTTTCTGGTTTTGGATAGTCTTGATTTAACTTGATTAAATTCTGAAAAAACTCTAGGTCGCTGGTATTTGTATCAAATATAATCTCGGATTTTTCATCTACCTGCATAAAAATTTCACCCAAGGCCTTGGCTGTTTCTTCTTGGACTAAATAATCAGGACTAGCCAGTAAGTTTTCGGCCTGGATAAAGATAATTTTAGCAAATTTGGAGTAGGGAATGGCTGGATCAAAAACTCTGGTGGTTACAAAAATACTATCAGGATTATCTTCGTTCAAAGTTATCGCTGCTTGAATCTTTTCATAGCTCTTTTCAGCGTCAAGGCGGACTACATTTTTGTTGAGTTTCGTGGCTAAAGTTTCTGCCAAATCATCAATTCCTCCAAATTTTGAAACTACATCAGTAGACTTGCATTCAGGGCATTTGATTGGGTAGCTGTAATAACTCTGGCACTGATGACAAACCAGCTCTAAACTATAGTTTGTAGTACGGTAGGTGGTTAGTTTAGCAGTACAATTTTTACATTCAAAACTATAGCCGCAATTTTGGCATTTTGTTAGCTGAAAAAGTCCGCGTCTGGGGTGTACCAATAAATCCATTATTTTGAATTAATCCATGGCAAAAAAGTTTTTGACAACTTAAAAGCAATCAATCCAAGCTTTAATATATGCCAAAACAACAATTTAAACTAGTTTATACTAAAGAATTAATCCCTAAAGTTCACTTTTTTACTTTTCAAACAGAGGCTGAGACAAATTTTGTACCAGGCCAGTTTTTTTCCTTAGAAGTTGCTCCTAAGGTTAATCGAAGTTATTCTACAGTACAGTGCGGTAAAATCGCTCCAAACTTTTTTGATGAAGGCTTACCTAATTTAGAAGTTGGTGAATACGCTTCTTTTATGATCAGTACAAAGCCAGGCGGGGATGCATCCAAGTTTTTTGAAGAAATTCAGCTCGGCACTAGTCTTCAAGCTGTAGGTCCTGCTGGTCAGTTTAAACTACATCTGAATGATCAAGCAAAAGTATTCATCGCTACAGGTACTGGTTTAGCACCTTTTATTGGTATAATTGACCAAGAATTGTCTATCAATCCTGAATCTAAAATTACTGTCTTTTTCGGTTGCTGGAAAATCAGTGACAACTTTGCACCAGAATTTTTGGCTAAATTCGCTGATAAATCAAAATACCCAAATTTCAATTTATTTGTAGTTCCAGAAGATTTAGAAGGTGGTAGTGAATCCGAATTTGTAAAAATGGGTAGAGTGACAACCGTAATTCCAGCAGTATACAGCGACTACGTAAAAACTGATTTTTACATTTGTGGTCATCCCTTGATGGTAGCCGATATGGCCATAGTTTTAGAAAATCTAGGAGCTGTAGAAAAGCAGAATTTGTTTATGGAAAAGTTTGGAGTGGTGAAGAAAACTGTGTAGCCTCTTAGTGTTGAGTTTGAGAACTAAATCGCCCAAACCATCTGAAATAGCTGCGAGTGCAGAGTTGCTAGTGATCTGTCTTGGATAGATATTACCCGATTTAGTGCTGTGTCAAAGTGAATCAATGTATTTCCCGTCACCCAAAAACAACCTCGGGCATCCACGTTTTGGGGTAAATATTTAGGTTCCCATTTCATCTTTTCTTTTTTTGGAAGCCAAGGAAGTATAACTGCGTTGTTCTGCTGAAGCAATACTTTAGAAGTAATATTTTTGTGTAGTCGCATTTTGAGCCACGGTCCAAAAAGGTAGTTCAGCATATCTTTATCAAGCATGTCCTGACCCTCGGCAAAAACCTCTAATTTAGTATCATTTTCAATCGTTGAAGCCAGACTAACGAGATAGTGAATGAAGCTATATCGACCATCAAATTTAGTCACGTACGACTTATTTGAAAGGCTGGAATACTGATTTAAAATATCGGGTAAAAACTCATCAAAACTATTTACCAAATGCTTAGTTTGAGATTGTTTTTGAAGTAATTTAGTTTTTACGGCCTCTATTGAATGCAGGATAAACTGGTTTTTATTACCGCTCAGATACTCAATCAAATCGAAAATTTCAAGTTCCTTCAAAGCATCGTAAATTAAGCTGCGATTAAATCCCAACTCTAAAGCAGAATGGGAAATGTTTAGTTTGATCTTCACTCCGCCACTACCAGGTAAATATTGGTGATGCTTAGAATCAGCCAACAGATGCAGATAAAGATCAATAGCGGCTTGATTTAAACCAATGCTTTGAAGTACTTGTTGGAAAATATTAGCTTGAGAATGGCTCACACTGGAGTAGTTAATTTAACCTTTTTAATCATATTTTTTATGATTTGTAAATTTATCTTTTTATATTCCTAATATACATATTTTAGCTAAATTTGGTGAGTTGGGCAGTGTAGATGTCGATTTTAGCCTATATTTATTTAGACAATTTAGCCATCAATTCTTCTTTTAAGTCAGGTTTTACAGGCTTTATCTCAAAAATTTCACCTTCATACTGTATGAATAGTTGTGTAGTCTTGGCTAAACTAAAGTACTTTTTCAGATTATTTAAAAATTCTGAGGCTTCTACGATCATAAATCAAATATACGAAAGCTATTTTAGCCTGTCAATAATTCACAATTTCAAGCACTAAAAACAAAAACTCCACCTTTAGGGTGGGAGTAATGATCGCTTTAAGCTCACTAGACTCAATCTAAAAAAGCTTCTTTAACCAATTTTTCCATAAGGGGGTCATCCATTATTTCTAAAATTAAAGTTTGCATTCTATTTCTCATTTCTTTAACTTCTAAATTGCCACGGTAATTTAATGTAGGATTAGGTTTGTAATTTTGATAATAATCTTCATAACTATTGAACGCAGTTGGATTACTTTGAAAGCAATTGTTTAAAATTGTGACTTGATTTGAGCAATAAAGCCAAATTTCTTGTAATTCAGGATCATTGTTAATAGGCTGACCAGTTTTTATTCGTTCAAGGAAAGCTTTATTATATGGGAGGTACTCTAATGATAACAGACCTCTAAAAACCTGCCCTCTGATAAATATTTCTGCCATTTTTGTAAGGATTTTTTTATAATCGTTTGTTTGGAGTGTATGAATTTTTTGATTCAAATCTAAATGGCTTAAAATGGTTAATATTTTTTCCTTTTCAGTTTCTGGAAGTTGATTAATGATATCTAAATGAAAGCAGTCCTTTTTCTGTTTAGAAGTTAGGTTAACATCGGCAATCTCTTCAGCTAAAAATTCGAAATCCATGGCATCAGATGTTGTTAAAATATTTCGATAAAAAGTGCCAGCGTCCTCGTCGATAAGATTACTAGCAATGGGGACATTCCAGTCACTTAAATAGGATCCAATTGCGTTACCGTTTAAAACGTGATCAAATATATCATGAAAAACCACATATTTGCAATTTTTAAGAGCAATTTTTTGTTTTATTAATTCTGATTCAAGCTCCTCAGTATCTTGTCCTTCAGATATCAACTTCGTAATTTCAGAATTGATTCTCAAGACTTCGTGCTTTAGAGTCCAATACAAACTCCATTTTACCTCTATATCGTCGAAGTTTTTTAATAAAATTAATCTGTAATTCAGCAATGTTTTGAAGTTTTCAACTTTTTGATTACTTAAATCTTCAACATCCCCATTACTTTGAATTTTTTGTTCATTATTTTTTTGTGAGATTTTTTTTTCAGTTTGATTAAAAAAGCTTTCTTGCCTTACCATATAAAATATATAAAGCTCAGAATAACACAAAAGCTAATGATTAACAAGTACTTTTGAATTTTAGATTTGAATCAAGAAAAGTGGTAAAGCATTTACCATCCATAAACTTTAATTTGCTAAAAATTAAAAAAGTAATTCTGTTTATAGAATATATGGCTACCGATAATTCTTCCGCAAATAATCCATCTGATCTAAAGGTAAAATGGTATATTATTCAGACTTACGTTGGTTTTGAAGATGCAGTTCGCAAATCTCTTGACCTTAAAATTCAGAATCTAAGTTTACAAGATAAGATTTTAGAGATTTTTATCCCTACCAAAGTGGTCATGAAGCTTGGCAAAAAAGGTGATCGTGTCGAGAAAATTGAGAGGATTTACCCAGGTTATATTTACATGAAGATGCTACTAGACAAAGAAGTTGGTTATGTAATTCAAAATACAAACTACATTTCTCGAATTACTGGTACAGGTGACGTAGCAGTACCGCTAGAAGATGGTTACGTAGAAAAACTTAAAGAGAATCTTTTACAGCAAAGTGAGGATAATCAAAATAAGACTTCTACTACTTACCAGCTTGGTGATTTGGTGAAAGTTATCGATGGACCTTTTCAAGACATGCAAGGTAAAATTAGCGGTATTGATGAAGCAAATTCAGTTGTAGACGTGCTATTAACCATGTTTGAAAGAGAAACTTTGGTTAGTTTGGATGTATTGGCTGTGAGAAAGGTATTTTAGTTTAAAAAACAAATATTGCTCTACTGTCATCCTCGCGAATGCGGGGATCTGCACTATATTAAAATTTCCAGGGATTCCCGATCAAGCCGGGAATGACAGATTCGTTTTGTGTAATTAGAGTTGATAGTTTTAATATTTGGTTTTTAAAGCTTGTCCCTAAAAAGATTAAGGCAGGAATATTTTCCTAACCAATTGCATCTTCAAGAGTTAGCTGCAACAGCTTCTGGGCTTCTACAAAAAACTCCATGGGTAGGTTTTGGGTCACTTTATTACAGTAACCTGAAATTATAAGATTACTGGCTTGTTCAGAAGATAAACCTCGGGTTTGGAGGTAAAATTTAGCCTCCTCAGACAGGTTACTCGTTGACGCCTCATGTTCAACTATTGAAGTCTGGCTTGTATTTTCTATGCTAGGAAAAGTGTGTACTGAAGGTAGATTGTGATCATCTTTGGCAATGATAAGCGAGTCGCATTGAGTATGATTTAAACTATTTTCTGCACCAGCTGTGATTTTTACCAAGCCTCTGTAGGTATTGCTCGATTGGCCCGCTGAAATACTTTTACTTAAGATTTGACTCTTGGTGTTTTTCCCTAAATGGTACATTTTTGTGCCTGTATCAGCTTGCTGGTGATGGTTTGTAACAGCAATTGAATAAAACTGGCCTACTGAATTATCACCTTTTAAAATTACACTGGGATATTTCCAAGTAATCGCTGAGCCTGTTTCAACTTGCGTCCAGCTAATTTTACTATTTGTACCTGCACAAAGACCTCTTTTGGTTACAAAATTATACACCCCACCTTTGCCGTTTTTATCTCCAGGATACCAATTTTGAATGGTTGAATATTTAATTTCCGCATCATCGAGGGCAATCAATTCTACTACAGCTGCATGAAGCTGATTTTCGTCTCGCATTGGGGCTGTGCAGCCTTCCAAATAGCTAACGTAGCTTCCAGTATCTGCAATTACCAAAGTACGCTCAAATTGACCAGTGCCGGCAGCATTGATTCTAAAGTAGGTTGAAAGTTCCATTGGGCAACGTACTCCTGGCGGGATATAGGCAAAAGACCCGTCGCTAAAAACGGCAGAGTTTAAGCTGGCGTAAAAGTTATCTGAAAAAGGAACTACACTACCGAGGTATTTTTTAACTAAATCAGGATGGTTTTGAACAGCTTCAGAGATTGGGCAAAATATAATCCCTAATTTTTTTAGTTCAGCTTGATAAGTGGTTTTAACAGAAACTGAATCAAAAATAGCATCAACTGCCACCCCCGCAAGGGCTTTTTGTTCGGAAAGTGGAATTCCCAGCTTTTGAAAAGTTTTTAAAATTTCTGGATCAACTTCATCTAAAGACTGTAAAGTTTTCTTTTTTGGTTCGGCGTAGTAGCTAATCTTTTGAAAATCTATTTTTGGGTACTTTAAATTGGCCCAAGTTGGTTCGATCCGTTTTAGCCAAGATTTGTAACCCTTTAGTCTATATTCTAAAAGCCACCCAGGCTCGTTTTTCTTATTGGAAATAAACCTTACAGTTTCTTCATCAATCCCAGAAGGCAATAGAAATTCTTCGAGGTCTGAGACAAAACCCTGCTTATAATCTGATTCTAAAAAATTTTCCAAATCATTAGGCATAACCAGTTAGATTTAGTTTAAACAAACCTTGAGGATAAAGTGTCCTACAAAAGCATCTTTACGTGCATAGGTTAAGTACTTTTGCTCTCCAAAAAGTTTTTGATATTGATAATTTGTACCATTTATCAAGCTTTCTAAGAAAGTTGGAAGTAGAGTTTGGCCTTCAAAATTATAAAATGGTAAACAAAAAACTACCTCTTTGATTCCTAGGTAATTGCTAGCCCCCAAAACTTTTTTCCACATTTGTTTAACCTCTTCAAACTGCTCCAAAATACTTTGTCTAGTAGGTTTACGAGTAAAGTTGTAGCCTAAAAACCCCTCTGTAACGATAGCTAAATTGGCAAAATCTTGGTCTTTAATTCTATCCAATCTAGTAGCATCCAAAGAAAAAATTGAGCCACGACGAGCCAGTTCGTTAAATCCAAATTTGTGGAAGTATTCAGCAGCAAATTCCAGGTTTTTGTTTGCTCCTGGAAGACAACTTGGGTCAATATCAGAGGCTACAAATTCGTCCTTTAAATCAAGACCGGCAACAAGGTTTCTTCCAAGTCCACAAAAGGGATCCCAAACCACTCTTTTGGTAGTTAAATTCATCAGCGTCCTAGCCAGTTTTAGATTGATTATCCCCCTTTTCATATCTTTTTCGGGCAAATCCATATCCAAATCACCCCAAAATTCCTGGTTAAAATAAGTCTCAATTTTGCCTACAACTAGACTTTTTTGAAAGATAAAAATCGCTAGCCAGACCTTGGTATTTTTCAAATTGCCAATTGTTGGAATCACTCCAGGGGCTAGTAAATTTACCTTTTTACAGCCTGCATCTTTGAGGTAATTTAAAAATCTTTTATCAAAAAATCCGGGCATTGTAACTCCCACTTTCTTTAGCTCATTTTCAGTATTTGCAGGTTTTACAAATCTCTCAATTTGCTTGTAAAGCTCAAGTATTTGCTCATTGGTTAGTCTGGAAGAGGGATCAAAACTACTTAGATCTATTTGGCCTAAAATAGTGCCTCCAAAAACCAAAGAACCAGTGGCGTTAACATTAACTTTATTATCAGCTAAAAACCAATCATGGTTGGATTCCAAAACCTGTTCTGAGGTTAAAGCCTGGTATTCGCTTACACCCAATTCTCCTTGATGTCCTAATTTATAAAAGTATTTCACCTATTTACCCTGTTTCAAGGTTGGTTTTGTGTCAATAAATACAAAGTTGTGGAGTCTTTCCACAAAAATGTTGACAAAGTTGTGGAATTAGGCGACATTATTGTCGTGACAGATAAACTAAACTTAACTTTTTTCAATTCACACTGGTCAGGTGAGGAATTCATAATCCCAAAAACTGAAAGACAAGTGATTGCGCAAATTTATAAAGATCTGGAAACTAGACAAATCCATTTTTTGGTAGGAGCGAGAAGACTTGGTAAATCTACGTCTTTGAAACAAACCTTGATTTATCTTGTAAATACTTTACGGATTACCCCTAAACAAATTTTATTTTATGAGTTTTCATCAGGTCAAACTTCAGATTTTATGTGGGAGGTATTCGAGTATTTTCAGACCCAGATAGCCGACTTTAATCAAAAAATATATATTTTACTGGATGAAGTTCAATACATTCCAAACTTCGAAAACGTACTAAAACTTTGGTACGATAAGCTTCCAAACTTAAAGATTATTGCTACAGGTTCTCTAAGTCTTGGTTATAAAAGAAAAATGAGCGAAAGTCTGGCCGGTAGAATTATAGTCACCCATTTTTATCCTTTAAACTTTGAAGAGTTTTTAAATCTTAGTAACCACAGCTTGCAAAGTTCATTTAAAGAACTAAAAGTGTCCACAGACAAGTTTCGGATTGTAAATTTAACTCAAAAACTAAACCCGGTTTTTCGAGACTTTTTAAAAAATGGCCGATATCCTCAGATAATTTTAGAAAACCTAGAACCTAAAAGTTACTTAGAGTCAATCTTAAACCAGTCTATTAACATAGACTCAACAATATTTTTCAATATATTTAAACCAAATAGTCTGAGAAATCTGTTTGATTATATTCTAAAAAACAATGGTTTTGAAGTAAATTTAAGTAGCTTATCCCAGTACTCAGGATTGGATAGGGAAACAACTAAAAACTACTTAAATTGTCTGGAGCTGTTAGGTCTAATTTATGTATTGAACAAAACCAATCAACGGATTCAAGATTCTGCAAATAATTTTAAAGTCTATACCTCCAGCACCTGGAGTCTGAATATGTCGGAGAAAAATCTTGATAATTATGGGCAAATTGCCGAAAGTTATTATCTTGAGAGAAGTTTACAACAAGGAGAGCAACTATATTTTTATCGAAATCGCAACAAAGAGGTTGATTTTATCAATTTAAAAAAAGGTTTGGCTGCTGAAATAAAATATCGATTAAAAGTTGAACCAAGTGATATCAAGGGCCTTTCCCTTTTAAGCCGCAAAATAAAGCTAAAACCTAAGCTAGTTTCAATGTTTTCAGAGGATCTTGGCCTTGAAAATGAAATATTGATGATGGTTTAAACTGATCGTCAAATTATAATTTTGACAGTAAGTTATATCTAATACAGTATTATGTTATCTAAACAGTAAACTATGGCATATACAGTGCAAATAAATTCCAGAGGAAATATTACAATTCCTAAAGAGATTCGTGATGATCTAGGTGCTCCTGTTAATTCTAAAATATTATTCATCAAAAAGTCTGGCTATTATATTATCAAACCTGTTCGAAATCTATCTGCAATTGGAGGCAGCTTTAAAATTGATAAACCAATAGATGATAAAACCTTAACTAAGCTTAAGAAAAAAGCCTTTTTACGAAGCAAAAATATTTATTAGAAGTTGTATGAAAAGCTATATTTTAGATACTAATGTATATTTAAGTTTTTTTACTTCCAGGGATAAAAGCCAATACGAAATTGCTTTGGGGTATATCAATAAACTTCAAGATCAAAAAATTAAAATAAATTTACCTGAGCTAATTATCGCTGAAATTATCTACATTTTACACGATCACTATAATTTTGAAAGACAAAAAATTACTGAAGCTTTGCAATCTTTAATTGCTGAAGAAAATTTAATTGTGGGGAAGAAAGAAGTAGTCCTTTCAAGTTTAGATTATTTTGAAAGTACAAAGTTAGATTTTGCTGATTGTTTCATACTTGCATTAAGCGAGGCAGAAAATTGTGAGCTGGTAAGCTTTGATAAGAAGTTGAGGAGCAAGGTTAAGTAAGCTTGTAATTTGTTGATTTTTGTGTTAATTACTAGATATTATTGAGCAAATATGGAGTCGAATGTAGTTTATACCAAATCAAATGAAAAAATTGATAGAAAGCAGATTCCTTTTGTTTTGCGTGATACCGCAAATTGGGAACAATGGATTCTTGAGCAAAACGGCAAATTTCAAACTCCAGGGGAAAAACACTTTTTTGAGGCCTTTCAAAACGATACTCAATTAAGGATATGGGCAGAAGCTAATTTACCATTTGATGTAGGATATAAAAGACAAGTGCCCTTCACAATCAAGCAGCACGCCTTTCAGAAATGTTATGAATTTTGTGGCTTCGAGATTCCTGAATTTGAAACATTGACTGACGAACAGCTTGAAGCTGAATGTTTACCCAAAAGCCCTAAAACTCTTGCATTAAAAAGTTTCTTCAAGAGGCACCAACATCAAATTGAATCAAAAATAATTGCATCAAGAATCTTTGGTATACCCGTATGTATTGTTTTAGATAAAAATCTTTGGCCAGATGCAGAAACTATTGGCTTACACACTCATAGTGGGCTGATAATGCTTAGCAATAGAAGTGATATTAGTCTGATTAAATCTTATGCTAGACATGAGATAATACATGCAAAAGAGTTGTATCGAAATGCAGCTAATAATAATTTCCCACAAGATATATGCTCATATTACGACCCCGAAACCTCATTTCAGTATTCAATGGACGATGAAAAAAATAAAAGTTTAGGCAGGGGGGTAACTAGAAATGATGTAAAACAAAGAATACTGAATGTTTTTAGAGAGGAGATAGAAACTTATTATGTTCAAGATAGTGTTTTGGAATTTAGTGGATATTCCCAAGATTTTTTTAACAACGCCTTTTCAGGTTTGTATAACTATACCTATTCCGCTAACAACACCAACTTCTACTAACTAATGAATTACACAACTTATCTTCAAATGATTCTTTCGTGTGAATTTGATTTCTGATCTCATTCTTAGTAGTACCCCAACTTGGTTCTAT
>Ga0194059_1000089_pt1 | contig 45452 bp, 44 predicted proteins | sample SepL6211m_MetaG_FD_163426 | JGI IMG/M metagenome (GOLD analysis project Ga0194059, IMG submission 163426) | Anoxic zone freshwater microbial communities from boreal shield lake in IISD Experimental Lakes Area, Ontario, Canada - Sep2016-L626-11m | ecosystem: Environmental > Aquatic > Freshwater >...
TAATATTAGGTATTATTAGCAAATTCCTTAATCAATTTTATCGCTTCCGCCTCATCCTTGATCCAAAAAATCTTTTGCCCTTGTTTTTCCCAACGCTTAAACCAAGTGATCTGGCGTTTAGCAAATTGCCGAATCGCAATATTTAAACGCTCAATTAATTCCTCATAAGTAAATTTTTCCTCGAGATATTCAGTAATAAAACGATACTCTAGGCCAAATGCCTTTAGACGTTCGTCACTAACTCCTTGTCGGCGTAAACCCTCAACCTCACCGACCATATCTTCGTCTTCAAGTCGTGTTACTAGCCGTCTCTTAATCTTAGCTTCCATGATTTCCCTATCCGGCATGATCCCGATAATCAAGCAATCATATTTTTCTGGGTGGCTACCAATAGACTGAGACGCGTTTCCCTCAAGGTCTTGCAGTTCTATATATCTTATCAATCTGCGTTTATTATTCTTGTCACTGTTATTAAGTCTTTCTGCAAAGACTTTATTTTTTTGCGTTAGCAACTCAAATAATTCTTCTTTAGCTTTTAATTCAAGATTCGCCCTTAAGGCTTTGTCGGGGCCATCATTTACTGCTAATAAAAAATTTTCAACCACCGCCTGCAAATACAAACCTGATCCACCAACCAACATCGGGACCCGACCTCGAGCCACGATTTCTTTTATTGCAGAGTCAGCCTGATTTTTAAAATCAGCCAAGGTGAATTGAGCTTGAGGATCAACAACATCTATTAAGTGATGTTTAATCTCTTTGTATTCATCAAGGTCCTTGCCCGTACCAATATCCATGCCTCGATAAACCTGTCTCGAATCTGCCGAGACGATTTCGGCATTAAATTGGCCAGCCAAGGTTACTGCCAGCTTGGTCTTACCACTCGCTGTCGGACCAAGAATCACAATTAATTTTATTTTTTTATCTAACGCCATTTAATTTACTCTAAAGTCTTGTTAGTATTCTACGATTTCACCATCCATGCCGAAGTCACGAGCCTCAATAATTTTAACGTCAACAAAACGACCTACAATATTTTCTTTAGGCGTGTTAATTATTTTAACGAAAGTATTATCATTACTTCGTCCATAATAGCTACCCTTACTCTTTGAGTCAACCAAAACCCTAACGACTTGTCCTAAATATTTTTGATGATTCATGGCAGCACCCGGCCTCATAATATTCATTAAAATCTCCTCACGTTTACGTTTCTCTTTTTGAGTTACGTCATCTCTTAACTTGAATGCTGCGGTAAATGGTCGCGGACTATATTTACCTAGATAAATATTATCAAAGGCCGCCCATTCAACTAGCTTCACCGTATCAGCAAATTGCTCATCCGACTCACCAGGAAAGCCGACAATAATATCCGTGGTAATGCTCACATTTTTAATTCGCTCACGAATTTTTGATATTAAGTCACGATAATGTTCGATGGTATACTTACGATTCATCCGTTCGAGTATTTCGTTGTTACCAGCCTGCACTGGCAGATGAATATGCTTGCAAACCTTATCACACTCAGCGACTGCCGTTATTAATTCATCGGACATGTCTTTGGGATGACTAGAAACGAAACGAATCCAAAAATCTCCAGGTATCGCGTTAACCAAGCGCAGAAGCCCTGGAAACATAATTACCTTGCCATCCTCACTTTTATAACTATTAACATTTTGTGCGATTAAATTTATCTCCTTTATGCCAGCCTCAATCGCCCTACTAACTTCAGTTAATATTTCCTCGGCACTGCGATAAGTTTCCCGACCACGAGCGTATGGCACCACACAATAAGTGCAAAAATTATCACAACCTGTGCCTATCGGGATCTGGACAGATATTTTAGAATTATACTTTGGGGCAATTTTTAGATAACTGTCAGGTAGTACGACCTCTTTAATTTTCAAAAACTCTCCCAACTTCGTCATGTCCTTGATCGGTAACCACAAATCAACTTGTTTCATTCTGCGCTGCACATCACTACGACCAGAAACACAACCAGTTATTACGACTTTTACTCGTGGATTGTCTTTTTTTAATTGGGGCACCAAACCGTAGATCCTACTTTCAGAAGTCTGCTTAACTCCGCAAGTATTTATGGTCACCAAATCCGCCTCAGCCCTCGCCTTAACTTCTTGATAGCCTAAGCTATCCAAAAAGCTCGCCAGCCTCTCGGAATCCGCAAAATTCATGGCACAGCCAATTGTTATAATGTGATATAACTTATTCATCGAATTTTTAACCTCTCTCACTGATTAATTTTGTGATTTCAGCAAAGAATGATTTTTTATTAACACTCCGCATTTCACGGCTTCCTCGATCTCGAACGATCAAATCCTCAGATGACATCTCCTTGTCACCAATTACTAAGATATAAGGCACTTTTTCGTTAACTGCCTTACGCGTCTTGTTGCCGACTGTTTCATTTTTATCATCAACTTCCGTGCGGATACCTTTACTCTTGAATTCTTTTGCTAATTCATGGCAATAATCATGATGAGATTCGCCAACTGATAAAATTTTGACTTGCACTGGAGCAAGCCAGACTGGAAAAGCGCCAGCAAAATGCTCGATGATAATACCAAAAAATCTCTCCATGGAACCTAAAATGGCCCGATGTATAACAACGGGTGTCTTAGCCTTACCCTGCTCATCAATATATTCAAGTTCAAAACGCTGTGGCAATTGATAATCAAGCTGAATAGTGGCCAGCTGCCATTGGCGACCAATCACATCCTTAACCTTGACATCGATTTTCGGTCCATAAAATGCCCCGTCACCTTCATTTATCTTATAACTCAAACTTGCCTTTGCCAGAGCTGCTTTCAAAGAATTCTCTGCCTCATCCCAAGTAGCACGTTCGCCAAGAAAATTATCCGGACGAGTTGAGAGATGTATTTCGTCGATAGCTAGACCGAATATCTCATAAATACTCTTGATTTTCTCAAGCAATGTCAATATCTCATCAAAAATTTGATCCTCGCGAGCAAAGATATGTGTATCATCTTGTGACAGACTTCGAACTCGAGTCAGGCCTTGTAATGTGCCTGATTTTTCATTGCGATAAAGCGTGGTAGCCTCAGCGATCCGAAGAGGTAATTCTTTATATGAATGGATATCGCGCTTGAATATCAGCATATGAGCCGGACAGTTCATCGGCTTAACTCCCAAGTCCATATTGTCTTCAGCATGGTGCATACAAAACATATCATCCTTGTAATGATCCCAGTGCCCGGAAATTTTCCACAGTTCAGAGTTTAAAATCTGTGGCGTTCTGACTTCACGATAACCGTCACCCCACGACAGCTCCCTCACAAATTTTGTAAGCTCGTTGTATACAATCATGCCATTCGGCAAAAAGAACGGCATGCCTGGAGCCACCTCATGCATCATAAAGAGATCAAGCTCCTTGCCTAATTTACGATGATCTCTTTTTTGCGCCTCCTCTAATTGATACAGATACTCATCGAGCCCAGCCTTATCAGCAAATGCTACACCATAAATTCGAGTCAACATCTTGTTTTTTTCATCACCTCGCCAATAGGCGCCAGCTAGCTTCATGAGTTTAAAGCTGCCAGGTTTAATTTTGTTGGTATTTTCGAGATGTGGTCCACGACATAAATCTGTAAACCCTCCAGTCGCATAAAAGCTGACTGTCGCTTCACCGGCATTTTTTAAATCCTCTATTAATTCTTGTTTGTATGTTTGCTCCTCAGTTTTTGCCAGCGCGATTGCTTCATCTATTATTAGATCACTGCGCTCAAATTTTAAATTTTGCTTGATCAGATGACTCATTTTTTTTTTCAATTTTTACCAAATCATCATCATTAACCTTAAGATCGCCAAAATCAATATCATAATAAAAGCCATTGTCCACACTTGGACCAATTGCAAATTTTACCGTCGGATATAATTCCTTAATTGCAGCTGCCATGATATGTGACAATGAATGTCGTAATATTTCGAGATTTTCCATATTATTTTATTTATATATTTTTTTAAATATTTGATCAAACTCAAGTAAATTATCCCCCTCATACATAAGCTTTTCTTCTTCTGACAAATCCATGAACGACTTACCTAGAGCGGTATCGATCGTCACAGCACTCATTGGCCAGCCCTCTTTGTATAATGACCAATTTGGCGTATCTAAAACTTTAAATTCCCTACTCCAGCGCATTACATGTTCAGAGCCATCCGAGGTAACTATAGCACGACTTATTTTAAAATAACCTTTTCTATCTTTATCGTTGACTTGTTTCATTTGATCAAGAAAAAAATCAAGCCATTCTCGATCACCAATTTCATCAGAGAATCGGCCTGCCCAGCGTCTCACCTGCACACCTGGCATATTGCCTAGAGCCGGTATATACATTCCGGCATCATCCGCGAAGCTTGCAACCCCGCTAAGCTTTGCATAGTATCTAGCCTTTATTAAAGCGTTTTCCGTTTCATCTAGTCCGTTTTCTTCAACTACACTGCTAATTTTAAAATCATTAAGTGACAATAACTCTAAATCAAAACTCGTCAGCAATTTTGAGAAATACTCTAACTTGGCCTTGTTGTGGGTGGCTATCAATAATTTATTCTTCATTCTGATTACAACTTCTAGCTATTAAATTTAATAAAAGTCCCGTCCTGATAACACAAAAAAATGCATTACCGGGACGGGACTTTTTTATAAAAATGTCTCGCGGTTCCACCCAGATTCCTATTACAAAAATAGGCTACTTTTTATCGATTTAGGATTAACAGCCAAATGGCTTCATGGTTGGTAGCCATGACAATCATCGATTTTTTAAACTTTACTTGATTTTACTCACCATGTCAACTATTGTATTTGTTCAACCGGTGTAATTTTTATTCTATCTGTATAGGAAGGTACTTTGCCAATAAATCCAGGAATAAATGTAACTTTAAAGCTAGCCACATCTGGCAAGCTCGATAGATAATTTTTTAACTGATCAGCGCTTAAACCAACCAATTTTGACTTATCAATGACTGAAGGATTCTTTGCTACAACTGTACCTGAATAGCCGATATTGACCGTTGCACTATTATTGTAAACATCATATGTGCCTAGCTCATAAGTAACTTCTTTGTCATTAAACCCTAGGAGTAGCTTATTCTCCGGCACGGCTGAGTTTAATTGCATTTCAGCTATTTTTTTGGCATCAGCTTCGTTAAAAGCAATGACAGCAACTTTTATCGTGGCGGTTACCTTGAATTTATCCATCTCTTCACCTACTTTGGCAACTGCACTAGTCACGATCGAAGCATCATCAATTTTAAATAAAACTTTTGAATACTGAGTATTATACGTGGGAACAATTTCATTTTCAGCCTTAATTGTTACCGCCTTTTTAACAACTTCAATCGCTCCATCCAAATCAGCTTGAGTTACTGTGTGCTTGATTGTCTCCTTGTATTTTATGTCTTCAATAGCTTCTGCATAAATCTTATCCTGGATTCCCGCCCACAAGCCTGGGATATTAAGTCTAGTGCCAAGTGGTACGTTTATGGCACTGTCAGCCTTGTCAGCATAAACTTGAACTTCGACTGATCCGCCGGCTGGTACATTAACAGTATTCTTTATCCTGAGCAGTTGGTTATTGGTCGATAATAATCTGGTTGAGGCAACTAGCGGTTGATTCCTAACATAATTATTAACTAACTTGACTGTGCCCGTTACATCCTGTCCCAGAGACTCAACACCGGTAGTTGGAATTTCTTCAGTTTGATAGATTTCAACCTCCTTAACTACGCCTATAACGCTAGTTGTACTCGAGGCCACCTGGCTACCACTTACGGTCAATACCGAGCTACCCTTTAACTCGCCCTTACTCATGACAACTGCAATATCAACTTTCACAAGTGAAAAATAAAAAATGGCTGCCAATAAAAAGCCAGTTAAAATCACAAACGAAACTGAAATTTTTCTATAGATATTAAATGACCGGCCGTGTAAATTCTTAAAATCAATTTTCTCATCCAAGTCATACTGACGAACTTTTGACTCAACAGCACTCGATTCATCTTTTTGACTGGCCTTTAAGCGCTCAATCGTACTTGAGACTTTACTGGTTCTATTGTCTTTTTCTAAAGCCGATTCTATTAAAACCTTTTTTGGTGCAACTTCATCCAATACATCAACTTCTTCTGAATTATCAACACTTACCTGTTGACGCAAATCAAGCATACTGCCGCTGGTTAGATTACCATGAATTTTTTTAATCTCGATAACCTTTCTTGATGATGAAATTACCGGCTTTTTTACCTCAGCTGGTGCTTGCTTAACAATCTTTTTAGGCTTTGCTTTTGGCTTAGCCACCGCTGACCCCTTGGCAGATGTTGTTTTTTTAACCACCTTTAGTGACATATTTACTCCTTTAATAATATATCCATATAATACCAATTTTAGAACATTATGTCTACGCTACTACCTCAACCTTATCGCCGCACTTTTCTTTGATTGCCATTTTTAGATTGTCGTCATTTTTAACCCTAAAACCCGTCTCTACTATACTAGCCTTGCCATTCTGACTAACCTTGAAATACACCTTTTCATTTCCAACGGCAGTCACTAACACCTCTCTTAGGCCAGTCATCACATCTGGCGTGCAATCACTAGCTAAAATTAATTTCAAGGGATTAGAAGTTACAGGTTTTGAAGCAGTGTTATTGCTTACCGTGCTATTATCCTGCGGCCTTGGTTTAAATTTTCGACTCTTTACCATTTCAGGCGCATTGCGAAAATTATTAAAATCTTCAACCGCTGTCTCCAAATTTAAAATAGCTACTTTATTGACCAATAATTTGGTTTCCTGATCTTTATCAGACACACGTCCAGTTATTAGAATAGCTCTACCATCAACCCACAAATCAGCTGTTTGCTTCAAAAGACTTGGAAAAATCAATAACTCAGTCGAATCATTTTGATCTTCAACCTTTACAAATAACATCGTATCATTTGACCGGGTTTGTATTTTTTTAATCGTCGAAATAATGCCACCAGTTACAATATCGGAATCGCGAGAAACGGTTCGTAATCTCCTGATAGGAATTATTTGCTGACCGATAATTTTATGGAACTCGCCAAAAGGATGCTCAGAGAGATACAAGCCAAGCAGTTCTTTTTCCCAGGAAAGCTTTTCCTGCTGACTAAAAGTGCCAGTCTTATCGAGCCTGACCTTTTGTTTTTGCATAATACTCGGCGTTGCCGCAAAGAGGCTGGTCTGCGCAATATTTGTGGTTTTACCAACGTCCTTATTGAACGCTAACAAGTTATCCATATTCGACAGAAATATTCCCCGATCCCCCCATGAATCAAAGGCGCCACACTTTACCAAGCTCTCAAGCGATTTCTTATTCATGTTCTTGTCTTTCACCCTTTCTAGCAAGTCAGAGACATCAAGATAAGGACCGTTAGCTTGCCTTTCTGCTACAACCACCTCAGCAATGTGACCACCGAAATTCTTGATCGCTTTTAAGCCAAACCTGATTGTTTTAATTTCAGCTGCACTATCATCCTTGTTGACCACCACAGTAAAGGTGTCAAAAGACTCATTAATATCAGGTGGCAAGACCTCAATACCCATCTTTCTTGCCTCTTCAATCTCAATTGATATCCTATCAGAATCACCTTGATCAGAAACCATCAAAGCCGCCATAAATTCAGCCGGCCAATTAGCCTTGAGATAGGCGGTCTGATAACCAATGATAGCATAACAAGCAGCATGACTACGATTAAAACCGTAACCAGCAAAAGGCTCAATAAAGGCAAAGATTTGGGCTGCTAAATCAGAGTTAATGCCGTTTTTAACACAGCCGTTAATAAACTTCTCTTTTTGCTCACCGAGCAATTTGACAATCTTTTTACCCACCGCTTTGCGCAGCACATCTGCCTCGCCCATTGTAAAACCGGCCAAATCACGAGCCATCTGCATAACTTGCTCCTGATATATAGCTACACCATAAGTCACTCCCAAAATCGGTTCTAGTTTCGGATGCAGATATTCCGGTTTTTTCTTACCGTTTTTGCCGGCAATATAATCCGGAATCCACTCCATCGGACCTGGGCGGTAAAGCGCTACCATAGCGATTATATCCTCAATGTCGGTAGATTTGAGTTCTCGCAAATAACGCTTCATACCAGAACTTTCAAATTGAAAGACGCCAGTTGTTTCACCATCCTGAAACAACTTAAAAGCCTTCTTATCATCAAGGGGAATGTCATCTATATCAATCTCAATACCACGTGTATTTTTTATAATCTTGATAGCCGACTCAATGATGGTTAGATTTTTTAGACCCAAAAAGTCCATCTTAAGTAAGCCCAGATCTTCAACCGGATGCAGCGAATATTGCGAAACGATATTTTGATCAGCACTGGAGGCGTATTGCACCGGAGCATATTCTGTGATTGGATCACGAGTGATTAAGACACCACAAGCATGGGTTGAGGCATGTCTAACGCAACCCTCCAAACGTATGGCATAGTCAATTAAAACTTTCGCGCTCTCGTCATTTTTATAAATATCCTTAAACTCCGTAACATCACTCAAGGCATCTTTAATATTCGAAAACTGCGGAATCATTTTCGCCAAACGGTCGCAAAATTCATAAGGATAATCAAGAACCCTGCCAACATCACGGACTGCTGCCCTAGCAGCCATAGTTCCGAAAGTAATAATCTGCGCCACATGATCCTGACCATATTTTTCCGCTACATATTTAAGTACATCGTCTCGGCGAATATCTGAAAAATCAGTATCAATATCAGGCATCGAAATACGTTCAGGATTAAGGAACCGTTCAAACAAAAGATTGTATTTAATCGGATCCAAATTCGTGATACCAATAAGATAACAAACCAGCGAACCAGCCGCTGAGCCACGGCCAGGACCAACAACTACGCCGTTATCCTTGGCCCAATTAATAAAATCGGAAACGATCAAAAAGTACGAGGGCCAACCCATGCGCTCCACAACTGAAATTTCATAATCCAAACGCTCTCTGATAACGGGTGCCACCTTATCGTAATTCAGTCCATAACGTTTTATTACCCCATCCTTACACCAATCAATTAAAACTTCCATTTCGCTCTTACCCACTGGCACAGGAAAAACCGGCAAGGATATTTCACCCAGCGGTATCTCAAGGTCACACATCTCAGCAATCTTGACCGTGTTTTCCAATGCCTCAGGTACATGGGAAAAAACCGCCTTCATCTCCTCTTCACTTTTATAAAAATAATCACGACCATGCATCTCCATGCGGTCTTTGTCATTCTTTTTCTTTTTGGTTTGCATGCATAGCAAAACATCTTGTGCGTCGTAATCAGATGCCTTGATGTAGTGCAAGTCGTTAGTTGCCACCAGCGGGATGTTCATCTCTTTGGACAAGATGATTAATTTATCATTCATAGCCGCCTGCCCCTCCAACTCCGGATGATCTTGTAATTCAAGAAAATAATTACCCTGACCAAATACTTCATTGTATTCTAGTATTCTTTGCTTTGCCCTTTCTAATTTACCAGATTCGATCAAGCGCGGAATCTCGCCACCCAGACAAGCCGAACAAGCAATCAGACCTTCGCTGTGCTTTTTTAACAACTCCCAGTCAATCCTGGGCTTGTAATAATAACCCTCTAAATGCGCAGCTGAAACCAACTTTAAGAGATTTTTATAACCGGTAAAATTTTTCGCAAGTAATAAAAGATGATAATTAGCCGCATCCTCACGCGTTAGTTTTTGATGCAAGCTCACCGGGGCCAAATACGTCTCCACCCCAACAATCGGTTTTATGCCTTCTTTCTTGCATTTTTGATAAAACTCGATAATACCATACATTGAGCCGTGATCAGTTAAAGCAACGGCCGGTGCGCCATCCTCTTTGGCGCGCAAAACTAGCTCATCAATTTTTGTCAAACCATCAAGCAAGCTGTAGTGCGAATGTACATGTAAGTGGACAAAAGACATAATAAGTATAAAAAAGAAAGAAAAGGCAAATCTGCCCCTTTAAATAAATACATTATAAAGCAATTTTTTAAAATCCGCAAAGACTTTTTTAAAAGAATTTTTTAAGCTTAAAAATACAAAAAAACCACCCGAAGGTGGTTTTTTCTATGACATTTTCAAGATTATATTTTGCAGCTCTTCGTCATCGTAAAAATGAATAACGATCTCACCACCCTTAGCCTTGCGTCTAATTTCAGCCCTAGCCTGCAAGGCCTCACGTATAGCGAATTCTTTGTCTTTGTCTTGATAATTTATTTTTACCCGCTGTTGTTTCGTGCCTCCCATTTCCCGCGTTTCTTTAGTTGTATCGGCAACGCTCAAACTTCCATGAACTATTTTTCGATATAGACCCATTTGCTTGACCTCACCCTCAAGACCCAAAATAACCTTAGCATGACCCTCTGTTATATTGCCCTCCATTAGACCTAGCTGTATTTCATCCGGCAAAGTCAATAAGCGCAGTGAATTAGCGACCGACGGTCTGGCTTTGCCAACTCGCTTAGCCAAATCATCCTGGGTCATACGAAAATCATTGAGCAGCTTTTGATAGGCTACAGCCGTCTCGATTGGATTCAACTCGGAACGTTGGATATTTTCAATCAAGGCGATTTCTTGCTTATCCTGTTCACTGGCTTCCCTGACAATGACCGGGATTTTCAATAGACCCAGTTCTTTGGCTGAACGTAAACGACGTTCACCGGCAATTAATTGAAATTGATTTTCATTAATCTTGGTCACAATCAAGGGCTGAATAATCCCATGAATACGAATTGACTCAACTAAATCATGAAGATCTCGCTCCTTGAATTGCTTGCGAGGCTGAAAGGGATTAACTTCAATCTGGTCTGGAGAGACTTGCAATATTCGATCTTTTTCGTCAATCGTGGTCGTGTTAATTATGGTATCACCAGTCGGTGAAACCACGCGCATAACTTTTTTTGGTATTAAGGAGTCTAGCCCCCTGCCTAATCCAGACATAGATTATTAATTAATATTAATTACTTCGAATTTAAAATTTAAATTTAACCAAAACTTATACCAAAACCGCCTGAACTACTCCCTAGCTCGAGATCAATAACCTCTCTAGCTAATTTCTCATAAGCCTTCCCACCCTTTGAACTCGCGTCATAGTGAAGAATTGAACGACCGTAAGACGGAGATTCCGCCAATTTCACGTTCCGTGGCACAACTGTTCTAAAAATTCTATTTGGAAAATGTTTATATAATTCTTCCATAACCGAATCCGAGAGTTTATTGCGCTTATCAAACATCGTAATGACTGCCCCCATGATACCAAGCTCAGGCTTCAAATTAGCCTGAACTAGGCCAATCGTATTTAAAAGCTGACTCAGGCCTTCCAAGGCATAATACTCGCTTTGAATCGGTATCAAGACCTCATCAGCCGCCACCAAACTATTAATCGTCAAAAGTCCCAAAGACGGTGGACCATCAATAATAATATAGTCATACTCGTCTTTTATTTCTGACAGTATTTTTTGCAACCGATATTCACGTTCATCCATATGCACTAGATCGATACCTGCTCCGGCCAGTGACAAAGTGGCTGGTGCAACACGAAAACGATCCTGCATGGTGCGCTTGATAATATCAACCATGGTTTTTTGACCAACCAAGGCCTCATAGACGCCGTGCTCTAAGTCCCGATGTTCAATACCAAGACCTGAAGTGGCATTGGCCTGCGGATCAATATCAACAAGCAGTACTTCCTTGCCTAAATGTGCCAAAAAAGCCCCCAAATTGACCGCTGTGGTGGTTTTTCCTACGCCCCCTTTCTGATTGACGACTGATATAATTTTGCCCATAATTGGCTAAAAAATGGCTAGTCTAGCTAGTCAGAATTAATAACCTTATTATAACCGAAAAAGAACCCTTTGACAATTTATTTCAACTTCCCTATAATATTCTCATAACTAGCGAAAAGGCTGGTTTTAAATTTGCTATATATAAAAGGTTTAAAAACTTCAATATTAAAGCAAGGTGGCGCCGTGGTGGTGGAATTGGTATACGCAGGAGACTCAAAATCTCCCGGTCGCAAGGCCTTGAGGGTTCGAGTCCCTCCCGCGGCACAAATAAAAAAAGAACTGACGAAAGTCGGTTCTTTTCGTATTTTGTGCTATTGAGAAAGGGACGAGAAGTTTATGCCGCGTAGCTTAAGCGAAGTGGCAAGTCCCTCCCGCGGCACAAATAAAAAAAGAACTGACGAAAGTCGGTTCTTTTTGTTTATGTATTGCTAAGAAAAATGAATATTTATTTCTACACTAACTATTTACACTAAAAAACTAAAATTTCCAAATTAACCATCCAGGTCCTGGATTTATTAATTGAACAACTGATGCCATCATCACTCCAGGCGCTGCCTCTATCATAATTTCAAACTCCGAAAACCTAGAATCTACAAATTTAGACTTTGCTGTTTTTAGTGACTTTGCCGTATCTATTCTTGCGTTATCAATGGAAAATAATTTAATGTAGTCCTGCTCACGTGAGATGCCTTGTTCATCGAAGAAAGATACATATTTCAACGCTGTTTCAATGTCTTTGGAGTCTAGCGCCTCTGCCATCTTTTCCAATGCCTCTTGAGGTGTTTTTGAATATATTCGAGTATTTTCAATTCTTTTAGAAAATTCTTCAGCTTTAATAATTTCTTTATCTACTGCTACAGACTCGATCAATGCCTCATTACAATCTGCACGATATATTGATAACACATCACTGCCATATACAATGCCAATATTATCAATAAATATCATATCACTTAAAATTACCCCCCAATTATATAATCCTAGTTTTTTTGCAATTTTCCAACTAATGGCGCCGTTATTAGTTTCAAAGATGTAGCCGCCACCAAATAAATATCCATTCATTTTATCTTTAAAATATACCTTTAAGTAATTATTAAGTGCATTCTCAACACTTAACATTTTCTTATCTTCGTCGAATTTTTCTACATTATTTATAATTTCAAGACCAATCCAGTTCTTTCCGCCATCGATAGTTTTCAATATTTTATGCTTATTATACATAAAGCCAACTTGACTATCTACAAAGAATATATTCTTCAATTGTGTCGTCGTACTATATATCTCATTCCAAGACAAACCACCATCAACCGTACTCCAAATCTTATCAGACGTATCAAGACCATTATTTACTGACTCGCCCTTACCGTAAGCCCATCCTTCATTATCGTTAATAAAAAACAAGCCATTTATTTCATGGAATATATTACTATCGTGCAATGCCCAATTATCGCCTCCATCATCGGTTTTATAAAGAAGGTCGTTATTTTTATAATTAGTACTTCCCATTATTAACCACCCTTTTTTTGAATCCAAAAAATAAAATTTTTTCACTGACATATGATTAGAAGCTGGAAGCCACATTTTTTCCACCCAAGTATTCCCACTATCATATGTTTTTAATACATATTGCCCTTCTTCTTTTGTAATTTCACCAGGTTGCCTTAAACCGCCATTACTAACAGTAAGTGCAGAAAGCCAATTTTTTTCATCTAAGAAATGAGTCACTGGCCGTAATTCAGTGCTGCCCTTCCACTCGATTTTTGAAATATCCAACCAATTGATGCCGCCATCAATTGTTTTATGCAAACCACCTTCTTGATCTGCAGCAAAGCCAACTCTATCATTAATAAACTGAATAATTGTGTATCCTATTGGTAGGTCAATATTTTTCCAATGACTCACCTCAGTGGAGGCTGAAAGAGATGTAGTACTACAACCTAAAACTTGATTATTGATTTTATTAGTAATTGCAATTTCTTCTTTTTTATTTACACTACTATTAACATCACCAACCTGAATATTCTTATAATTATTCTTCTTGATATTTATGTAAGTATAAATACCTATAGTTGTAAAAACAAATACAATAATAACAACCAATAATACCTGCTTATTTGTTGCTGCTTTTTTATGTTTCGATGATAAATCTATTTCATTTATACATTCCTCAATTTCAGAAACAGACCAACTTTTCGACAGGTCGGCTTGCACTTCTGGATATTCTTTGCCAGATTTAAGTTGTTGATTTATAACATCTATGAGTTGTTTGTTTATCATATTTTCTATCGCATATTATTTTATAATTTGAGGAAAAGTACTCTTCTAGTTTTAAAAAAGTAAAACTTGAAATCCACACAAAAAAACAAAATTTACATAATTTTTAGATAAACTTCACATTAACCCTGCTAATCCTCCAAGCACTCTACATCCATTGACCTACCATCCAGCACGTCACCTACGAATACACTTAACGCAGTGGCTACTGGCATTGAGAGCATGGCGCCAATAATGCCACCCAAATTAAAACCAATCAAGAGAACCGCAATGCTAACGATTGGATTAAGGCCGACGGTTTTTTGCATTACTTTAGGCACAAGTAGATTATTTTCGACTTGTTGAATGACATAATAAAGGATAGCCACCGCCAAGGCTAAGCCTGGTGAAACAGTCAAGGCCAAAAAAATCGCTGGTATTGCTCCAATCATCGGACCAATATAGGGCACGGTTTCGGTAATGCCCGCAATCAAGGCCAGGACAAGTTTGTATTCGATAGGCAAAAACCAGAGCCCCACATAGGTCAGACAAAAGATTGCCAATGATAAAATCAATTGTGCCTTCAGCCATGAATTAATCTTCTTTTGCATGCGATTAATCAGACTCATGACGTAATAGCGCTTCTTGGCCGGGGCGACTGTCCAAACTAATTTCTTTATCGCCTCTTCCTCTACGGTCATATAAAAAATAATAACCGCTATCAAGATCAAAGTAAAAATCCCACCGACAAAATTGTACACTCCGCTAAAAACATTGGTGGCAGCTGCTTGAATATTTGAGCTGGCCGAGCCAAAGGCAGTTTGCAATTGCGGCAACAAGCCATGCGTTTCGGTGTAAGTTCGCACAGCCGAATAACTCTGGGTTATTTTTTCAAGATACAAAGGAAAATTACTAATAAAGCTGGAAATTTCTTTTGATATTGGCGGCACCAAAAGATAGACAGAAAATGCAATAATACTAATGACGACAGTATATATGGCCAAAATACCAATACCTCGAGGAATTTTATGACGTTGCATCCAATCTACCCAAGGATCAAAAGCGCTAGAAAGAATCAGGGCGATAAACAACACTAATGCAATATCCCTGATAAGATAAAGCATATAAAACAGAATAAAAATGGCCACAACTTTAAAAATGGTGCCAGTTGTAATTGTTACATTGAATTTTTGCTCTTGAAGCTTGGCCATAATGATATTTTCTTATTTATATTATTATACTAATAATACGTTTTTAAAACAACTACAAATAAAAAAACCCCGATTAATTTCGGGGTCATTCAAACTAAATGCCACAGATTTTTTGACTTGGAAAAACAAGGTCTATGCACTCGCTAAACTCATCACCAAACCACCACACATCAGATACGGTAATAAAAGCCAGTCTCAGAGCGGAGCCGCTAACCGGAATTATCGCCGAGACCTCCTCCATTGTGGGACTGACAATACTCCTGAGCGATTCACTTTTTTCAAGTCTAGCTTCCATAAGATGCATCCACAAGGTTGAAAAATAATAACACTTGCAGACCTCCAAAGTATCGGCATCAAAATCATTTAAACAATTTTCATACAAGTCCTTGTTGCGGATCCTCATGAGTCACCTCCATCTATTTTTATAATGTTCTATATATTTTTATTAACATTTTAATAATCAAATGTCAAAAAAGCAGCTCCTGAAAAATTCAAGAGCTGCTTTGCAATAAAATATTCAAACTTTACATCATGCCCATACCACCCATACCTGGCATACCACCACCCATACCCCCACCGTGGTTATCAGTCTTTGGTTCTGGCTTGTCGGTAATCACGACCTCAGTCGTCAAAAACATCGCTGCTGCTGATACGGCATGCTCAAGAGCCGAGCGCACAACTTTGGTCGGATCAACCACACCAGCGGCTAACAAATTTTCAAAAGTATCAGTCGCTGCATTGTAACCAATCTCTGTCTTGCCGAGTTTATGCTCACCCATGATAGTGTAAAGCACGATCGCACCATCTTTGCCTGCATTGGCTGCAATTTGCTTGATTGGCTCAAGAATGGCCGTATCAATAATACGAGCACCGGCCGATTCGTTTGACTTATTCATCAATGATTCAAAAGAATTACCGGCAATCGGTAAGGCCAAGCCTCCGCCCGGGACAATTCCTTCCTCAACCGCCGCTTTAGTGGCATTCAAAGCATCTTCGATGCGGTCCTTCTTTTCCTTCATTTCTGACTCTGTGGCTGCGCCAACCTTTATCACCGCAACCCCGCCCGCCAATTTTGCCAAACGTTCCTGAAGTTTTTCACGATCATAGTCAGAATCACTATTAACAATCTCTTTTTTAATGAATTCTACGCGATTCCTGATTTCGTTTTCCTGACCTCGTCCATCGACAATGGTGGTATTCTCTTTGGTTGCAATCACTTTGGCTGCTCGTCCAAGATCATCAACAACTGTATTTTCTAACTTCAAACCAACTGTTTCGGAAATTACTTTTGCTCCCGTCAAGACAGCAATATCATCTAACATCGCCGTACGACGATCACCAAAACCCGGAGCCTTAACAGCTAAAACATTAAATGTGCCTCGCAATTTATTTACAACAAATGTCGACAAAGCCTCACCCTCAATATCTTCAGCAATTATTACGATATCCTTTTTACCAGCAGCAATTACCTTTTCAAGTAGCGGCAAAATTTCCTGAATAGAGGAGATCTTTTTATCAGTTACTAAAATATACGGATCATTGAATTCGGCTCGCATCTTTTCCGTATCAGTTACCATGTATGGCGAAACATAACCCTTGTCAAACTGCATACCCTCGACTGTCTCGACTTCAACGCCAAAGGATTGACCCTCCTCAACTGTAACTACACCATCCTTGCCAACTTTGTGCATGGCTTCGGCAATTTTTTGACCGATTTCTTTGTCATTAGCCGAGATTGAGGCAACTTGCGCCATCTCTTCCTTGGTTGAAATTGTTTTACTCATCTCTCTCAAGCGTGTAACAATTTGATTCATCTTCTTTTCCATGTCAGCCTTGATTTCAATTGGACTAATGCCAGAAGAAACCAATTTCAAGCCCTCAGTAATCATGGCCTGCGCCAAAACCGTCGCTGTCGTTGTGCCATCGCCAGCCACATCGTTGGCTCTTGAGGCCACCTCCTTAATCATTTCCGCACCGATATTTTCAAACTTATCCTCGAGTTCGATTTCTTTCGCTACCGTCACGCCATCTTTGGTAATGATCGGGGCACCATAACTCTTATCAATCACTACATTGCGCCCCTTAGGACCAAGTGTTACCTTGACCGCATTGGCTAATTGGTCAACACCCCTCTTCAGAGCTGCCCTTGCCTTTTCATCAAAAATTATTTGTTTAGACATATTTTTTTATTAGTAACGCCCTAAGCGTTACAAAAATTAATTATTATTTAATTAATGATTAAGCACTAAGAAATAATGGCAACAATGTCACTCTCCCTGACAATCAAATAATCTTCACCATTAACTTTAATCTCATTGGCTGAATATTTTTTGAACATGACCTGATCACCAGCAGCAACACTCAAAATGGATTTTTGACCATTATCAAGCTGTTTGCCATCACCGACGGCTACCACCACACCTTTTTCTGGTTTGTCTTTGCTTAAAGTATCAGGCAAGACAATGCCCGATTTCGTCACCTCTTCTGTTAAGGCTTTAATAACAACATAATCATAAAGTGGTTTGATATTCATACATTTTGGAACCCATCTTGGCATATTTACTACCAATATTAATGGGCTAAAATTAAATAATTAATTAGACTTATTAGCACTCAAACAATGAGAGTGCTAATTGCATTTTAGGCAAAAGCCACGGCCGTGTCAAGTAAACTAAAATTAAATAAAAAAAACGCGGTTATTAAAACCGCGCTAACTACTTGTTTATTTTCGCTCATGACAATTGGCAAAAAAATTACAGAGCCTATTAAAAGGTTCCTCGATGAATTTAGCCACAAAAGCCATGATGTCATCAAAAAACTCCAAATAGCACCAGACGCCACCAAGAAGCATTAACATTGCCACTGCAGACATAATCGCCTCCATACTAGCGCACCTCGATAGTTTTATTTAGGGCCATGGCCATTTCCTTCATGCAACGCAGGGCCATGTCAAATTGCTCCTCTGGTGTCAGATTCTTGGCCATGTTTACGGCTTTGTGATGTTCTAAGTCATGTTGACGCCGCTTGTAGAGAGCGCACAACTGCTTGTTTTCATCCACAACACTTTTATTCAGGTCATTGTCTGCCTCGGCAATATCCCTCGGCACATGCGGCAGCCTGTCAGCTGTTTCTTGGTTATTGACCACCCAGCCATCAGGCACGAGGCGATGATTGTCAATCCTGACATTTGCCACAACGGCGTTAATGCCGATATGACAATAATCACCAACGGTGGCTTTTTTCACCACCGCACCATGATCAAGCATACAATTACGCCCAATCGTGGAGTGATGAACAATGACATTAAAGCCGATAAAACATTTTTTACCCAGATAAGCCGGACCATGAATGGTTGCCTTGTGAGCAACTGAACAATGTTTGCCGACCCAGACGCAATACTTTTTGCCGTCGTCTCCGTCGACAAAAAGGCCTCCATGCGCATGAACCAAGGTGTGATCTTGAAAGTTGACACCCTCAGAAATTCTCACCCCACCGTAATTTTCATCGTTAAGATAGACATCTTTTACCTCGTCGATGCGAATAACCGTGTCGGGCAAAATTGTCACTCGAGGCCCGATACTGATTTGACCAATGATAATCGCACTTTCACTTACAATGGCGCTCTTATCAATGGTCGGGTTGCCAAAAAAAGAATCGTTGAAACGAAACCTACCCGGTTTTCCTGCATCCATGTTGCTCTCCTTTTTTACTGTAATTTATTACCGTTCAAATGTGAACGTCCTACTTTTTGTAAAGATCTCCTTTTGTAACAATTTATGATTATTGCATAAATACACATTTGTGTCAATATTAGCCACTTTTAAACAATTTAGGTTCAAAAATATCCTAATTTATACAATATTCTTCAAGATACAACTATTATATGCTACTCCCTGTAATAATTACGTCAAGTGTATGGCGCAATAACTTGACATTAATATATATTTGTGCTATATTATAAATATAAAAAATTATCCAAAAGGAGGGGCAAATGAGTGGATATTTAATGTCCGTTGGCTTAGTCATACTTGTTATTGTTCTGTGGAACCTAATGGGCTATATCTTGCCCGAATAATAACTAACAAAAAACCTTTTACCCTAGCCTCAATTCGTTGAGGCTTTTTTCTTTTAAAAAAATAAAAAAGAATCGATTTTAGTCGATTCTTTTTTCTAAATATATTTTACATGTCAGTACCGGAATAACTCAGGTTAAGCGATTTGTTGCACAGCGGAAAGTCTGGTACGATATTGCCCGGACCGATGATGCCAAAGGTGGCCCAATTACAAAATGATGGATCACGCGGAAAACAACGCTCAATCTGGCCGTTTCTTATTACTACAGCACAGAGAACTTCACCCCGCCATGACTCGGTTGCGCCAATAGCGTAACCATCTCTCGGTGTGCAATTAACGCTATACTCACCGGTCGGCATTTGATCAATTAAAATATTAATGAGTCGCACTGTTTCGTTTAATTCATCTAGACGCGCCGTAAATCGCGCATGAACATCACCAGCCGTTTTTACAACCACTTTAACCGGAAATTTCGCGTAAGCAGCGTGCGGAAAATCGCGCCGAACATCACGATCAACCCCGGAACTTCTAGCTGGCAATCCCAGTGCGCCAAAGGCCTTGGCCGCTTCCAATGGCAAAATTCCAGTTGTCTGCAAACGATCCATAAAACCTTCTGAGGACAAAGCAGTCGTTGTTATTTCCTTGATCTCGGCAAAAGCCTCATTAACAACTAGCTTGATACGAGCCAACTCGGAGGTGGTAAAGCTTTTAGAAACACCCCCTGGCAAAATCAAACCTCGCCAAAATCGATTACCAAGCACTTCCTCTGACAAACGCATTAGACGTTCTTTGACTCGAAAACCATTGGCCGCAATAAAACTAAAGCCTGTGCCCATACCGCCAATATTAGCAATGTCGTGAACATGCATCGTCAAGCGTTCAAGTTCAGCAACTAGCGTTCTTAAAATCAAGGCCAGTTCAGGCACATTAACGTTGGCAAGAATCTCTACGGCCTGACAATAGGCCAAAGCATTGGCAGCCGCCATATCACCAGACAAGCGCTCAATAAATTTCAAACCCTCAACCGGAGTTTTGCCTTCTAAAAGCTTCTCGACGCCTTTGTGAGTAAAGAAAAGCTTGCCCTCTAAAGTAATAATACGCTCGCCTGCCACATTAAATCTAAAATGACCAGGCTCAATAATACCCGCATGAATCGGTCCGACTGGAATTTCAAAAATCCCCTCGCCTTTGACATGGCCCATCGGATATGGCTCATTGGCATGTTCAAGTTTTTTATTCCAAATAAAATCTTTTCTTAATGGGTGAGTAGCATTAGGAATATTTTCATGATTAACCAAACGACGCAAATCTGGATGGCCATCCGGCACCACACCGAACATGTCATGACTATAGCGTTCATACCAATGTGCGGCCATAATCGTCGCAGTAATCGACGGATAATGAGGGTGACTAGCACTCACCTCCGCACGCAGTTCGAGCCGCTCATGACTCTCGTCTAGACTAAATACTGCATGAACTGTGTAGCATTTTTTTTCAGCCCGTTCATCGGTCACAAACATTAACGATAATGGCAGGTCATATTCATTCACCAAAGCAGTCGCTATTTTAGCTATATCATCACTGTTAACCGTAACACAATATATGTTGGCCAGGAGTTCTGCCTTAAGTTGTAATTTTGACAAAATTTCTAAAGCTTTCATATATTTTTTAACTTAAATTTTTTATAATATCAACCACGAAGCCAGTGCCACTTGACGATGTAAACCAAACACCCAACAAGATAACTGCAATTATATGAACCAACATGACACTGTGAGTAATATTCCAGTGCTCTCGTGTCTCATTTAAATCAGTAGTATTTGCTTTTTCCAAAATCATACCAATTGTCGTTCTTAGCATGCCAAAGGCAATAACACCAAGGGCAATGAAAACCGCGATTGACAGATACAAATGAGCTTTGATCATTGCCGAAAAGAGCGTAAATTCACTAACAAATAATATTGACGGTGGCATTGCCACAATAAAAATTATCCCGATTAAAAACAAAGAGCTCGTATAGGGCGCATACTTTAACAAGCCGCCAACTTTAGTTGTGTCAGTTGTTTTATAGCGCAACAGTATTTCACCAGCTCCAAAAAATAATCCAGATTTTATGATTGAATGACCAATCATATGGATAACTGCAGCCATTACGCCGATAGGCGGCAAGGCCAAGCCTAGGGCAATCAAGCCCATGTGCTCAATACTTGAATAGGCGAGCATCCTTTTGTAATTCCTTTGCACGAGCAACATAAAGGCTGGTAATACGACCGACAAGATACCGAAAAATAAAAAGAATTTACCAGTCCATTCACTCCCGCCTATGGCCTGATTAGCAATCATTTGAAAACGAATAATCGCATACAAAGCCACGTTTAACAATATGCCAGAAAACAAGGCCGAGATTGGCGATGGCGCCTTGCTGTGGGCATCTGGTAGCCACGTATGGATTGGCGCGAAACCGACTTTAGCACCAAAACCCACAAAGATAAAAACAAAAGCCCATTTTACAAGCTCCGGCGACAAGGCGCTAGTATTCTTCAATAAATCACTGATCAAAAAACTAACTGATTGATCTGCCCCAGCCTGCGATGTATAACCGAGTAAAAGTATGCCAATCAAACCTAAAGTAATACCAGTTGAGCAAATAATAATATATTTCCAAGCAGCCTCAAGTGATGAGCGCTTGCGATAAAGACCAACCAAGAAGGTCGAAGATAAAGTTGTTGCTTCTAGAGCCAACCACATAATCAAAGTATTATTAGTGACAACGACTAAAAACATTGCCATCACGAACAAAGGTAGCAAAGTGAAATATAATTTTAGATCATTGATTTTCACCTCTCCATCCTTAAATTCATGACCAATATAGCGCACACTAACAATAGTGGCACTTAAAGATAATAAAGCGATTAGACTAGCAATCAAGGCTCCGAATCTATCCAAATAAAACCACTCAGTAATTAAAACCTCTGTGCCAAAAAATTGTGGTGAGACGAATAACCAAATTGTCAAAGCAGAAGCGATGGATACAGCACCAGCCGACAAACGAATGATTTTTTCGTTTTTTTGCACCACAGCAAGAATGACTGCCAAACTAAAAAGTCCAAAGATAAATAAAATATTCATATTATTCGGTTAAATTTCTCAATTCCTCGGTATCCACTGAACCGTAAAAATACTTAATTCGTGAACCAAGAAGCGAAAGAATTAAAGCTGTTAAAGCGGTGACGGTAAAAACACCCATCTCAATTATTAACGGCAATGACTTGACTGTCACAAGCGTAAATATGGCGATACCATTTTCAACAACAAGCAGACCGATAATTTGAGAAAAAACATTTCTATGGACAATCATAGTGGCAAGACCCAAAACTAGCAGCCCAACTGAAGCAAACAATAAACTACTCCACTCAACCAAGGCAAAAATTGGCGTCTTTTGAACAATAAAAAATACAAAGACTAAAAGTAGCGCTGCCAAAAGATAGCTTGAAGCCGGTCTCAAGAAAGACTGTAAATTCGCCGTATGTCGCTGTTGTTTTTCCATTATCTTAATAACGTATGGCACTAACAGGACTTTTACGGCGATCGTTACAACAGCGAAAATCAATAAATGAGTCTGCTCTTCTGGGGCCATTAAGGCAAGACTATAGGCAATGCCTGCAATCATTAATGATGAGGCTGCATAATATCTAAGTATTGATTTCAATCTTAACCGACCGAAGAGTAACACCACAAAGAAAACCGACATAGCAGCAAAGACAGTATAATATTTTATATCAGGTCCGGTAAGTTTGACATATACAGCCACCATCATGCCAAAAAAAGCCGTAAAAAAAGCCAAGGATAAATATTCAGGCATCCTATAAAACCTCATTTTAACTATGGTCATTTCTAACCAACCCAGCAAGACGGCAACCATAGAAACCTTAAGGATTGCCAAAAGTATAGCCAAAATACCACCACCGACACTAAGACTAAAAATCGTTACAGGCGGAAAAACAAAATTCGCAATTAAAATTGAAAAGGCTGCTAATTTTATTGCCGAAGCGTATTCTAGCAAGGCCAAATAGCGACCAGAATATTCAAGAATCATGGCCTCATGAACCATAGTTAACTCAAGATGCGTTGCCGGATTATCAACAGGATAACGTGCATTTTCAGCCAGTGAGACCAAGACAAAGGCAATCATTAAAATTATCAAATGCGGGGCACTAAAAATTAAAGACTGCGCAAACATACCATCAAGCTGAAAAGAGCCTGTCACAAAAGCTAAAGCACCAAATATCAAAATAACAGTTGGCTCAATCAACGAGGCCAGAGTCATTTCACGCGATGAGCCCATGCCCCCAAAAGCGCTAGCGGAATCTAGACCGCCCAAAACCAAAAAGATCGAGCCAACAATCATAAAGGCTGCTACCACCAAAAAATCACTAGCGAAAGCCAAGGCACCACCACTAAAAACTAAGGGCAATATAAAAGCCAAGGCTATTGTCGAGGCTAGTACCACAAAAGGTACGGCCCTAAAAACCCAAGAAGTGGATTTTGAGATAACCATTTCTTTCTTGAGTAAAGTCAAGATCGTATAATAGGGCAAAAATGGCGAAGCTCCGCGTCTGCCCTGCAATCGAGCCTTGGTAAACCTAACCAGACCGACAGAAAATGGTGCTACCAACAATATGGTCAGGCCTTGCAATATTGTAGCTAAAATTTGAAATGAGTTCATAAAGCGATACTTAAAGCAACAATTAAGGTTGCCAATAACAAAAGTAAATAATACTGAATCCTGCCGCTTTGGATTAATTTAACTCTAAGCGATAAAAAATTCATAAATTTCTCAATGGGCAGATACACGCTACTCTTCCAGGCAGAACTAATTAAAAGCGAAAATGAATAATTACGAATCCAGGGATTAGTGACCACAACTGGCTCGCTAGTAATTAATTTGTTTCTGCCAATTAAATTGAGGAAAAAAAATCTGATCGGCGCCGAAAAAGCGGCTGCTGTATATTCCATAGTTGAATTTATCGGCTGTCCGCAATCCCAGGTATGATATGAACGCTCTTTTTTATTTAGCGCAAAGAAGTAATTCAAAAGATAGGCAAATAGTAAAAAACCTAAAACGACGGACAATAGTTGCATAGATGATATAGAGCCAATGGCATTTTCCGTAATCAATTCAGAACTATTTAATACATTGGAAATAATGCTAATAAAATAATTTGCAAAAATACCAATACTTAAAACACCAAGTGCTAATCCGGCAATCGGCCAAACTAAAAGTCCATCACCTAACTCAGACTTTATTTCATGCTCACGATACCTTGGCAAGCCCAGCATAGAAATAGCAAAAATCTTGATCATCGCAAAAACAGCTAAACCCCCGATCAAACCGATTACTGATAAAATTAGAACCACAATTGGCAATAGCATGCCACCGGCTTGAGACATTAAACTAATAGCCACATGAATCAAGCCCCATTCGCCATAAAAAGTACCGAACGGCGGAATTGGTAACGAACCCATAATAACCAGTAAAAAGAAAAAAGAAAATAAAGGTAAAGACTTCGCAAAGCCACCCATAAGCTCTAGACTGCGAGAATGGACACGACTAATGACTAAACCACTCGAAAGGAATAGGGCCGTCTTAAAGAAGGCATGACTCAAACTATGAATGATAGCAAAAACAATCAAGGGAATAAAATATCTCATTAAATTTGAATGAGCATAGTTTGCTGTAATATAAATTGCCAAGCCAATAACAGAAAATATAATTCCCATATTTTCAATACTGCTATAGGCAAAAGCCTTTTTCATGTCAGTTTCAATTGCCGCATAAAGTGCGCCGACAACACCGGACACAAGCCCAAGAATGATCACCAAGGTGCCAGCCCAGGTTGGCATGTAGGCAAAATTCAAGACCACCATCAAGAAACCATAAATCGCCACTTTTAACATCAAGCCAGACATAAGAGCGGAAATATTGCTTGGAGCCTGTGGATGTGCTTCTGGCAACCAAACATGGAGTGGAACAAGTCCAGCCTTTGAACCAAATCCAAATAAAAACAAACAAAAGGCAGCAGTAGCCAAAGTTGGCGTCAACTGCTGTGTCACTTCTTGAATCATTGATAAATCAAAAAACAAGGAGCCATTTCCCAATATTAAAAAACCACCTAATATCGCCGAAGCTCCGAGGTGGGTCATAATGAAATACAAGAATGCTGCGTTGAAAGACTCTTTAGTCTTGTCTGACAATACCAAAAAGAAAGAACTTAGAGACATTACCTCCCAAAAAAACAAGAAAGTAAATGAGTTGTTGGCAAGCAATACTGCCTGCATACCAAAAACAAACAATCCCATTAAAAATTGGGTTGTGTATTTGTTATAAGTTTTTTGATACAGATCAAGATATCTAACACTATAAACGCCAACCAAAGCGGAAACCAAGCTAATAACGGTTAAGAAAATCGCAGACAAGCCACTCAAGGTTGGACTAAAATTAAAGAATGAATTAAATCGCACCAAAATAAAGGTATAGCCAGTCGCCGTTAAAAAATAAGTTACGCCTGCAAAAAAATTCAGGACATTAGCTAAAACAAAAAACCAGGCAGCAGACTTAAAGGTTGCTTTGAATAGAGACAGAATCGAGGCCACCAACAGACCAAGAAAGCCAGCGACTAAAAAATAAGTTAATAAACTTTCGTACATATATTTAATTATTAATTATTTCTTCCCTTTTAAAGCCTCTAACACACCCCTTAAAATTGCAGCTGGGGCTGGTGGATCTCCAGGAATTTTGATATGCACCGGGATAACCTTATCAACACCACCCACTACTGCATATGAATCTTGCCAAATGCCACCATCTATAGCCCCGTCACCGATGGCCACCACTATACAAGGCTTGGGTGCAGCCTCATAGGTCGTTCTAACTGCCGTTTCTAAATTACGTGTAATAGGGCCGGTTACAAATAACATATCCGCATGTCTTGGTGAAGCCACAAAACTCAAACCAAAACGATCGATATCGTAATACGCATTATTAAGGGCGGTTAGCTCAATTTCCTCGCTATTATTAGAACCGCCATCAACTGCACGAATTCGTAGCGACCTACCACCATAAAGATCATTAATAATCTGCTTTATTTCTTGACCGATTATCTCAACATCTTCATCATTTTTTGAGGCAAATGACTGATAATTCTCGGTTACGCTTGGCTTGAATAGTAAAAAGTTTACTAGTTTCTGAAATTTCATTTAACTTTAATTAATTATTATAAATATATCCATTAATTTTAATATTCATATCTGGAATTCTTTTTTTAACATCTTCTGCTAATTTTAGCAAATGGTCAAGTTGATTTTGATTTTTGGCGGTTATGGCAATATAAAACGGCTCTTTTTCGCTAAATTTAGCCCCAAAACCGTGCCCCTTAGCCACCCCGCAAAGCGTTTCAAGCTCATTTAATAAGTCCTTATCGGATACGATAGGCTCATTTTCTCCTGCAAAAGCATTAAAACTAGGCGAATTCACCATAAAATGACTCGGAAAACCAAGTTTTTCTGGATTAAACCTGCCAGTGCCATCCAAAACCAACATGCGCTCATCATGAATATCATTTCGCATCTGATTTTCACCTTCAAGATTCAAATGTTTGGCCGTAATATAATAGCCCATCTCTTCTAAAGACAAAACCATGTATTCAGAAAAAATTAAGGGATCGGTCTTGCCCATCTCCTTGCCGTTCACTTTTTCTGCTGCCCCGCACTCGTCGTGACCATAAATTTCTTTAACATTCAGATCGATCAAAGTCTTGAGAAAATTTTTAAATTTCGTGCTTTCATGCAAACGACTAAGCCACTCAACATTTGTTTCCAGTCTACCATCTGCTTTTACTTCTCGGGCAAAAAGCATAATACCGCCGCCAGCCATACCAAGCTTGACCAAATTATCTTCACCCTCATAGCTTGTTCTGCCATCAGAACAGCCGAAGCTCTTGGCAGACAACGCAAAAGCCTCAGCGATTTGTTCCTGAGGAAAACTATTAATTATTATTTGCAGTTGATCGGTATTATCTAAATCAGAATCTAATGATTGAATTATTTTATTTTTAGAAGTCTCTAACCAGGTAGTCTCAAATTTATTTATTCGTCTTTTTTCAGCAAACTTACTTCGCGCATCAATTAACTTACCTCGATTATTTTTATCAAATTGCCTATTTATAGAGTCATCAGCCTTCAAGTCACTAACTAATTCAATTTTTTCGTTCATAAAAAATCAAGCTATAAAATCATTAAATAATGTTAATCTATCCTTGCCGTTTTCTTTAGAAAAATATGCAGCATTATCAGCGGACTCGACCATCATTTTAGCCAATTCTTCATTGTTCATATTTTCAGTATTTGCCGTGCCATTAAGTGCCGGAAAATCATCAGACAAAGCTAGGCCCATACTTGCACTAACACTTATGGTCTCACTTTCTGTCACTGAAAACTCTGCCGCCCTAATGGATGTAAGAATTTTTTCGGCAATTTTCTTGGCCACATCCCTAGCACTGGTGATTTGACCACTACTATTTTTAGTTGGCACCAGTTTATGCAGCAAAACCACAAACTCCTCACCACCATAGCGATAAACCTGATCCACCTCCCTGACAGAAGCTTTTAATTCTTGCGCGACACCTTTTAATACTAAATCACCGGCAGCATGCCCATATGTATCATTAACTTTTTTAAAATTATCAAGATCAAGCATAATAACAGCGCAGGGATTCTTTTCACGCTTTACGATACTTATTTCATGGGCTATTTCAGAATATAAAACATTCGAATTTTTAAGACCAGTCCGCTCGTCGAAACTTGCCTTCAGACTACCCTCAAGTGCTCTGATCTCAACATCTGATTGCTGATCAGCTCGAATATCAAGCTCCTTTAAATATTCGGCAAAGGCCGGAATTTCATTAATAATTCTATCCTTTTCTTCTTTTATATATCTGGCACCAATATTGCGACCGTTCTCATCATAATTTCTAAAGACCTTGCGAATCGAAGCCTTTAATTCATCCGGGTATAACTTTGATTCGAGAGCGCGATCAATTTCAATCTGACGGATTGCTTCTTCGGTTTTCGCAATTTCTACATGCACGTCACCGTAGTTGTGGTCATATTTTTTATGCAACCTTAACATGTCTGCCTGAGACTTTGTCTTTGGCTCATATTGATAATCCACGCCTGTATTTTTTAGTGGATTTTTTATTTCCACTCGCTCTTCGCCCAACACCTCCTTTTTAACTTCCGGCCTAAAAATGCCATCAACATTTCTTACCGGCAGCTTTATTTTGTCAGACATGACTTTGGATTTATAATCAATTAATCAATTTTTATTTGATGCGTATTATGATGACTTTTTCTGGCAACCCTAAGACGACTTGTCTCCTTCTCGATCGCAGCAGCAACTCGGGCATATTCCAATTCATTCATAGTAAGCTTTTGCTTTTTTAACTCCTCAGCCCTAGTTCGCGCTGCCTCTGCCCTGGCGATATCAATCTCCTCTGCTCGTTCCGCCGTATCGGCCAGAACGATTAAAGAGTTATTGGCAAATTCTACAAAGCCGCCCGACAAAGCCAAGTGAATTTCTTCATTGCCATTTTTGATCATAATCTCTCCTGGTTGTAATGCCCCAATATACGAACAATGGTTTGGTAAAATAGTTACCTGGCCACCTTTGATTGGCAATGTAACCTGGTCTATTTCCGACTCGTAAGCCAAACGCTCAGGTGTCACTATTTTGAATTGTATTTTTAGTTCAGACATTGACTATTGTTATCCCATAAAAACAGGGATCTTAATATTTTAAACCGTTTTAGACTTCACTTCCGTAAAACTGATATTATTATTTTTTTGAGACCTCTTCTATTACACCTTTCATGTAGAAGTCTTGCTCAGCCACCTCATCAAGTTCCCCGTCTAAAATCATTTTGAAGCCTCGAATTGTATCTGACAATTTTACATACTTACCAGATATGCCAGTAAATTGCTCGGCCACGAAAAACGGCTGTGATAAATACTTTTGAATCTTACGTGCACGTGCCACAGTAACTCTGTCTTCATCAGACAATTCCTCCATACCAAGAATAGCAATAATGTCTTGCAAATCCTTATAACGTTGGAGTACTTTTTGTACTGCGCGGGCCACGTCATAATGCTCTTTGCCGACCAGATTTGGATCAAGCATAGTCGAACTCGAATCAAGCGGATCAACCGCTGGATAAATACCGAGTTCTGACAAGCCACGAGACAACACAACTGTCGAATCAAGATGAGCAAAGGTTGTAGCTGGTGCAGGATCAGTCAGGTCGTCAGCAGGAACATAAACAGCCTGAACTGAGGTAATGGAACCGTCTTTTGTTGAAGTAATTCTCTCCTGCAACTGCCCCATTTCCTCTGCCAAAGTCGGTTGATAACCAACAGCTGATGGAATACGTCCAAGCAAGGCTGATACTTCTGAACCAGCTTGAGTGAAACGGAAAATATTATCAACGAATAACAATACATCCTTCTTTTCAACATCTCGAAAATATTCTGCCATCGTTAAAGCAGACAAAGCAACACGCTGACGAGCTCCAGGTGGTTCATTCATCTGACCAAAAACGAGCGTGGTCTTGTCGAGAACTCCCGATTCTTTCATTTCGTGATACAAATCATTACCCTCACGAGTACGTTCACCAACACCAGCAAAAACTGAAAAGCCACCATGCTCCTGAGCAATGTTGCGAATCAACTCCTGAATAACCACCGTCTTACCTACACCAGCACCGCCAAATAAACCAACCTTTCCACCCTTAACAAACGGACAGATCAAATCGATCACTTTGATTCCTGTCTCAAATATCTCCGCTTCCGTCGCTTGATCTTTGAATTTTGGTGCACTGCGATGAATCGGTAGACTGATTTCCGTCTTAACATCCTCTTTACCATCAATCGCCTTACCGAGCAAATTAAACATGCGTCCCAAAGTTTTCTCACCAACCGGCACCATGATTGGTGAACCAGTATCAACAACTTCCATACTACGCTTTAGTCCATCCGTTGAGTCCATAGCAACAGCCCTCACCTTGCCACCACCTAAATGTTGATGCGCTTCAAGTACCAAAACTTTATTCTCTAGCTTTATTTCTAAAGCATTATAGATTTTTGGTAATTCACCATCAAATTGTACATCGACAACCGGACCGATTACCTGCGAAATTTTTCCTTTATTCATACATTTTCTATTATTGCCTTTTAACGTCTCGACTCCTGAAACGCCAAAATACAAATTTGACAAATATTTAACAATTTATTATAAATTATATATCTTATGAACATTTTCACAAATCAATGCAATGGGAGGATTCATGAAGATTATCGGTAACATTCTTTTTTTTGGCTTTATCGCTCTGCATTTTATTGTTGTCTCTGTCTTTATTGTTATACCAACAAAAATCATTAGCTACCTTATCAGACCACTTTTAAAAGGAGTAAAAAATGCCTAAACAAGATCGATTTGCCAAAACCCTGAATGGTATAACCACATTTGGCATTAAGCCTTATAAATTCGTAATGCTGCTTAACTCAAGCCATCAACCTACGGAAATCAAGGCTTTTGACTGCTTCACTTGGAATCCTCGCACAAAAACCTTGTGGCTAAATCGAGCCCTCGACATTTATTCATCCGGTAACAGAATTTTCTTTAAACACTTGTCAACAATTGATGACAAGTTATTTTTAGCTCTAACCACAGAAGATGATATCAAGGATACTATTGAATTAATTGCAAAAACAGTTAATCTCAATATCAAAAAAATTAAAGGCTTTGATTCAAATCAGACCTACGTCCTGTCCTAAATTACAATGAACATTTATACCTACCTCGCTTAAAAGCGAGGTTTTTTATTCAAGCGCTGCCCTGCCAGCACTAATTTCAGCAATTTCCTGAGTGATCTTACCTTGACGTATTTGATTGTAAGCCAAGGTTAAATCAGCTGACATATCACTAGCTGCATCAGTCGCGCTACGCATAGCCATCATTCTAGCTGAATGCTCAGAGGCACTCGATTCTAGAACGGCATGATATACCTGCATCTCCAGTAATCTCGGTATAATAAATTCAAGTACTTCAACCGGACTAGGTTCGACTTTGTACTGCAAATTTTCAGCCTTAATATTTAAATTTTCAGCTAATAAATCAATCTCATCCAACTGTTTTTCAATATCTATCTTTGATATTGGGAGTAATTGCCTAATTTTAGTTTTTTGATTCAGTGTCGAGATAAAATCAGTATAAATCACCACCACTTTATCATAATTTTTTTTAAGATACTCTTCAATAACAATATCAGAAACTGGTCTCACCAAATCAATTGAGGGCAAATTAGCAATTTCTGGAAAACTCGCCACGATATGGCCTTTAATTTTTTTCACCATGGCCTCACCCTTTTTACCAATAGTTAGATAATCAACTTTAATATCAGAAGCATTGGTTGTAGCGATTTTTTTACTTCCAACTCGATTAACTGCTAATTTTAAAAAGTTTGTTGACTCATCTTTAAGTTTTTTATTGATTTGAGCATTAAAAGACCCGCACAGGCCACGATTCGAAGAGACCACCAACATTAAAACACTTTTAACTTCACGAACTTCAAGTAAACCCTCATTACGACTCTCGAAAGCTTGAGCCAAGTTTGATAAAACTTGCCAGGCGCCTTGCGCGTAAGGCCTAATGCCCAAGACACTCTGAATCGCTCGACGCATCTTGGCAGCCGAAACCATCTCCATGGCTCGAGTAATTTTTTTGGTACTATTTATCGATCTAATTCTTCTTTTTATATCAAGTGAACTTGCCATATATCTTAACCGCTTTTTAGACTACATCTACAAAAAGCGCTTACTTATTTATCCTATATTTATTATACACTTATGAAATAGTCTGTTTATATTCTTTAATCGATTTTTCAAGAGCAGCTATAACATCTTCTGATAACTCCTTTTTTTCACGAATCATTTTCAAAACCTCAATAGCCTGGTCATCCAAATAAACATGAAAACCATCTTCAAATTCACGGATTCTTTCAACGGCCACATCATCAAGAAAACCATTAATTAAGGCGTAAATGATCGCCACCTGATGTTCTACGGCCATCGGTTCGTATTGCCCCTGCTTTAGAATCTCTACAGTTCTGCGCCCACGCTCAATCTGTGATCTGGTTTTTTCATCCAAATCAGAACCAAATTGCGCAAAAGCCTCCAACTCACGAAACTGTGCCAAGTCCAAGCGGATACGACCTGCTACTTTTTTCATGATTTTTATCTGCGCATCGCCACCAACTCGAGAAACAGACAAACCAACGTTAATAGCTGGACGGACACCTTTGTAAAACAAATCTGATTCTAAATAAATCTGCCCATCAGTAATCGAAATAACATTAGTCGGAATATAGGCAGATACATCACCTGCCTGTGTTTCAATAATCGGCAAGGCAGTAATTGAACCACCACCATAGTCTTCATTTAATTTAGCAGAACGCTCAAGCAAACGGGAATGCAAATAAAAAACATCACCCGGATAAGCTTCACGTCCTGGTGGGCGCTTAAGAATTAAGGAAATTTGGCGATAAGCCCAAGCATGGCGAGACAAATCATCATACACCACTAATACATCTTCACCCTTATCTAAAAAATATTCAGCCAAAGCTGCACCTGAATATGGAGCAATGAAGGACATGGCAGCCGGATCAGAAGCACCGGCTACAACAACCGTCGTATATTCCATGGCGCCACGTTTTTCTAGTTCATTGACAATGCGGGCAATCTTTGATTCCTTCTGACCGATTGCCACGTAAATACACTTCATGTTCTGCCCCTTTTGATTGATGATTGTATCTATTGCAATTGCGGTTTTGCCAGTTTGACGATCACCAATGATTAGTTCACGTTGACCGCGACCGATTGGTATCATAGCGTCAATCGCTTTGATTCCTGTCTGTACTGGCTGATGAACTCCTTTGCGAGTAATAACACCCGGAGCAACTTTTTCCACCGGATAAAAAACATCGGAAGTGATTTCGCCTTTACCATCAACCTCTTGACCTAAAGGGTTAATGACGCGACCAATCATTTTTTCAGTTACGGGAATCGAAAGAATTTTGCCCGTCGCCTTGACCTCATCACCTTCTTTCAAAGTTTTATAATCACCCAGAATCATAGCGCCAACACGATCTTCATCCAAGTTCAAAACCACACCGATTTCTCCATTTGAAAATTCAACCATTTCCGAGGCCATGACATCAGACAAGCCTGTCATTCTCGCAATGCCATCGGAAACTTCAACCACAACGCCAACAGTTTGTTTAGACGCCTCAACTTTAAAATTAGCAATTTGTTTTTTCAACTCTTCAACGATAAAATCTTTCGTATTACTCATATATTTTTATACTTATCATTTTGCTCTCATCGTCACTCAATTTTCCAAAAAACCGATTGAGTTGGAAACCTACAAAATAACAACTGTTTATTTATTTCGTTAATTCTTGTTTAAATTTATTTATTTGACTCAAAGTGCTGGCATCTATAACCTGGTCACCAAAGTTTAAAATAAAGCCCGATAAAACACGTTCATCCAATTGCTCGGTGATTTGAACATCAGTTACTCCACTCTCTTCGATAATATAACGTTTAAGCGTTTCCAGAGTTTCTGGCTCTAGCTTGCTCGCACTAACGACTTTGGCAGAAATCAGCCCCATTTGCCCGTTCCAATTTTTTTCAAACTCGGACATAATAGCTTCAACTCTGCCAATATCACCATTTCGATCAAGCATAACAACGAAATTGGCTATAATTTCTTTTAACTGCTTTTCATCCTTGCCTTCTGATAGCTCGACCAATGTTCTGGCGTATTGCAAATTTGATACTTTCATTTATTTGAAGCGATTTAAGACTTTATATTTTTTATCAAATCCTTTACTAAATCTTGATCAGCCTTGCCCTCCATTTTTTTTCCGACCAACTTTTCAAGCGACAAACCAACTAATTCGGCAACCTCTTTTTTAATATCCTTTAAGGCCTCAGCTTTTTCAACCAACATCTTTTCTTTTTCTTTGTTTATGATAACACCAATATCGTCTTTGGCTTTGGCAATCATAGCCTCACGCCTCTCCTCATTGACCTTATTGGCTTTTTCAATAATTATTGATGCCTCTTTTCTTGCATCAGCCACAATCTTTTTATATTCATCACCCTGAGCAATTAATTTCTCCTCAATTTTCTTAGCATCATCAAGGCTTTTTTCGATTTTTATGGTTCGTTCGTTTAGTAACTGCAAGACTGGACGATAGGCAAATTTATAGAGCACGCCCAACACAATAAAAAAATTAACTAACTGCGCCAAAATTAAATAGGTATCAATATGAAATGTTTTTACTAATTCTTCCATGTTTTTCCAATGTCATTCCTGCAAGCGCCGAAGTCTAATTCTTGGCACCAAGACGTATGTAATACAGTCTGTGCGAGAATGACATGTTAGATTAATAATATTTTAATTTCTAACCCACAGACGCGAGTCAGAGTATCAAATTACTATTTGATAGAAAAAGCGATAACTAAAGCATAAATCGCAATAGCTTCGGCAAATGCTGCAGTAAGCAACATCGGCACAAATAACTTGCCTGCTGATTCCGGATTTCGACCGATAGCCTCCATTGCTTTTGCACCGATCATACCAATTCCCAAACCGGGACCAATTGCACCTAGGCCGATAGCCAAGGCTTTTGCTAACATGGTTAATTCCATAGTGTTTATTTACAATCATTATAATGTTCACCTCTAGGCAAACAATGATTGTTATTAATAATTAATCAACTAATTTTGCGTTATGTCTAGCGCAGTGAAAAATTTCGGTAAAATTAAAAAATCACAAGAAACTCTTCACTTCCGCTAGACCTTTAAAATTAATGTTCATCATGACTTGTCATGGCCATCGACATAAAAGCCAGAGTTAATATGGCAAAAACTAAGGCCTGAACAATTCCCACAATGATTTCCAAAAACATAAAAGGCAAAGGTAATAAATAAGCGGAAATTGCCATCATCGAGGCAAGCAACACTTCACCGGCAAAAATATTGCCAAAAAGCCTAAAAGACAACGAGGCAACTTTAGCGAATTCACCTATTGTTTCAACGAACCCGACAAAGATTTTAATCGGGTTGACGATCAGGACCATTGGGTCTTTCACAATTTTTTTAGGAATTTCAAATAATAAATTAAAACTAATAAATTTATTGAAATGCTGCCAAATGCCAAGCGTCGCAACTCCCAATATGTGAGACATCAGTACGGCAAATAAGGATATGGCCAAGGTTGTATTTAGATCTGCTGTACCACCACGCAGTAACGGCACAAAAACGCTATGACCAGCCTCTGTTTCTATCCAACCGATAGTGCCAACACCAGGTAGTAACCCCAACCAATTATTAACCAATATAAATAAAAACAACGAAAGGATAACTGGTAATAATCTTTCAGACTTGTGCCTTGAGCCGGTTATGCTGTCAGATAATTTTAAAGCCTCCTCGAGCAGTATTTCAAAAATACCTTGCATTTTGCCGGGCACATTTTTCAAGCTTTTCCCAAGTAAAACCAGTCCAACAACAATTACAAAGACTGCCGACCAACTCATGATAAGCGAATTAGTAATCGTAAATGAGCCAAACTTAGTTATTGGCTCAGCAAATAGTGTCGCTTCATGCGACACTTCTTGAGTCTCTTTGATTGTACCAGCTTCAGAACTTGCCACCATATTGTGTTAAATCTTCTATTTTAATTCGAATTTACCCTCAATCTGTTTTTTTAATTTTTCTTCAGCCTCAATTCGTCTTAATTCAGCGGTATAATAATAAATTATAGCGGCGGTCGAAACAAGAAAAGCAATTGCCGTCAAGCTTAAAAAAATCCAAGGCTCACTATTAAATTTACTATCCAAATACTTACCTAAAAAAAGTGATATTATAATTGGCCCAGCAATCCAGCCGCTGAGTTTAAAAAATAAATTCAGGCCAGGTTGCCACCACAAAGCCGGTTCCTGATTATCCATGTTCATTTTTATTAAAATATCACTCTAATTTTGGCTTATTTTCGTTGAAATGTCAATATTGTTCATCACACAATTGACATAAATAGATAATATAATTATAAAATGGGCTAATACCCTCTTGCTTTATAATTATCCAACAAGGCCTCGAAATTCTTTAATATTTCTTGAAGTTTTTGTTCGTCATTTTGAAAAACAAAATAACTATTAAGTAAATCCGGCTTTTCATCAAAAATCCTAGCCGCTACTTCAGCGTTGCCATCGGCGACCCACTGGGCAGCTGAAACGTCGCTATCATGCATTGCCAAAGCTTGCAAGCCATTACGAGCCCTTAGTACTTCTTCTGGAGTCAATCTATTCGCAACTCTCTCAAATGAATTCATATTTAAAGTCTAAATAAATTAATACTATTCTCTGTTGTTTGCCTGGCGACTTCCTCAGGAGAAATTCCTTTGATTCGCGCAAGATGATTCGCGACATCAATCACGCCCGTTGGCTCATTTCTTGTACCGCGCTTTCCTCCTGGCGTTAAATAAGGACAATCAGTTTCTAAAATAATATGTTCTACTTCCACTTCCTTGATTAATCGATCAAAACTATCAGAATATGTTATGACGCCATTCAGACCAATGAAGAAGCCAAGTTCAATGAATTTTCGTGCCGTTTTGTAGCTACCAATAAAACTATGAACTACCCCACCACGTTTGACTGGATTATTTTTTAAAATTTCAAGCAAATCTGTATATGCATCCCAACAATGAAGTGCAATCGGCAAATCTAATTCATTTGCGAGGCAAATAAAATCATTTAAAACAATTTTTTGTTTATGTTTTATTTTTTCTATATCATCTCCGTCCTCAAAATGATGATAATCAAGCCCGACTTCTCCTATAGCTACTACTTTTTTATTCTGACCCAAGGCGAAATAATCAGCCATAACAGGATCTTCACCCGAAGTGATGATTTCTGTTGCAGGCAACTCTTCTGAATCCTGATGAGTGAAGGATTGCTTTTGCAAATGCAGTGGGTGCACACCAATCGCCGCCCAAACGTTTGCAAATTCATTGGCAAAATCTACCGCTCGCTTGCTGGTCGAATACTGAGAGCCGACGTTTATTACCCCCACTTCGCCCTCCATGGAACGTCCAATAACTTCACGATAATCATCCTTGAAGGCGTTAAAATTTACATGAGCATGTGAATCGATAAATTTCATATTTTATCGTTCAACTAAATTTTAAATTTAACATCTCCTTGCCTTACAATACTTATCTCAGCTAAAGTGCAATCTAGAATCGTCGAACCTTTGGAGATTTTTAACTTGCCGGCATCCAGTATCAGGTCAGGCTCATCTTGTTCGCCGATAAATATAGCTGCCGCTTCTAAACCAGACCGAGCTGGCTGACTGCCTGACAAATTCGCCGAAGTAGAGACAAGTGGTCTTTTTATTTTTTTTACGATGGCGGTGGCAATTTCATTGCTTGAAATTCTGACAGCTAAAGTATTAGTTTTAAACACTTGTCTGCCTAATTCGGTCGTCGGCAAAATAAAACTAAGTGGTCCTGGCCAATATGTTTTGGCAATATTTGCAATTTCGCTAGTGAATTTTACATATTTTTTGGCCATCGTCATGCTATCAACTAAAATGATCAATTGTTTGCCAGCATCACGACCTTTCATTTTATTCAATCTGGTAATGGCTCTTTTATTCAAGGCGTCACAACCCAAGCCATAAACAGTTTCGGTCGGGTAGGCAATAATTTTACCTCTTTCAAGATAATCGGCCACAAAATCTATAACCTCCTTGTTACCATCACTTTTATTAATTAAGTTCATATTAAACAAGATGTTTTAACTGATCAAGTATAGTCGGCAATAAAGGCCTTAAAATCTCGACGAATTTTTCAAGATAAGGCACTATTTTTGAAGCAGTAGAAAACTTAAATAAGAGCGAGTTAATAAAAGTATAACTTTGAGCTAAATATAAAACGAAACCTAAAACAAACCCGCCTTCGATCGCCCCAAACATTGCGCCAGCAATCCTGTTAATCGTTTTTAAAAACGGGATAATTGAAAAAAAATCAAAAGTCCTATCAAGAATGGCGAATCCAAAAACTATAATCCGATTTGCCAAGGTAAAAATTAAAAAGAAAACAATCGATTTGCCCAGTGAATCAAAACCAAAGGCTAAATTTGCTAAAAAATTAAAGACTAACAAATAAAAGGTTCCAGCCGTCCAGACACCGCCAATCAAACCAATAAGCGAACCGATCGTTCGAATTAGGCCAAAAAATAAACCATAAAAAATAAATCCAGCTAAAAAAAGAAGCAATACAACGTCTAATATAATCATACCCTTGGACTACGCTTAAAATTTAATACTCAAATGAATTAAATCTCGCCGCAAACTTAAATTTAATCCACCAAACGAGGAAATAAAGATTCACCCTTAACAATTTGATTCGCTTCAAATTGTTTAATCACCTGCTGAGCCGTTGTTGGCATAAAAGCCAAGAGCAAATCAGCAACATTCAATATCGTTTGAGCCACAGGAACCAACACATCACTTATCTCAGTCACTGACTCCATTTTCCAAGGTTTCTTTTCAGATAACAGCTCATCCATGAGAGCAATTTTTTGCCACAATATTTTTAAGACCTCATCAAATTTCAAATCATTCATGGCACTTGAGACTTTACTTGTCAGATCCTGATCGGTCCCGGCCCTTAATTTTGTTGCGATACTATTTTTTTCAAGTAAATTTGAAACTCTGGCCACGAGGTTGCCCAGACCATTCGCTAAGTCAGCGGTAAATTTGTCATCAAAAAATTTTCTGCCGATATCGCCATCATGCCCAAAAGAGGTGGCACTCATCAATAAGTACCTAGCACCATCTACACCATAACGTTTAATCAGCTCTGCTGGAGCAATGACGTTATCTAAGCTCTTACTCATTTTTTGTCCTTCTACCAAAAAGAAGCCATGTATAAACAACTCTTTTGAGGTTGGCAAATCCAGTGCAATTAGCATAGCCTGCCAGATAGTCGCATGGACTCTTAGAATATCTTTACTCATGAGCTGCACTGTGGCCGGCCACATCCGTGGACAAACCCCTGCCTCACCCTGCCAGCCCAAACCTGTTAGATAATTTAAAAATGCATCAGCCCAAACATAGATAGTGTGATTTTCATCTCCTGGAAAAGGTATGCCCCATTTGACCTTTTCGCGCGAAAAAGCGACATCTCGTAAGCCGTGTTGAGTTATAAAACTCAGTATTTCATTTTTTCGCTCGACTGGCCTGACTTTTATTTCGTCGGATTCTATACGACGAACCAACTCGTGCTGAAAATTTGAAAGTTTGAACATGTACGCCTCTTCGCTCATCCATTGAGGAACAGTTAAGTGGTCTGGACATTTGCCGTTTATCAAATCTTTTTCATTTTTAAATTGCTCGCACCCCTGACAATACAAACCTTCATATTTATCTTTAACAATTACACCCTTTTCAAGCATCACTTCAACTGCTCGCTGAACTGCCTGCTTGTGGGATGAGTCAGTCGTACGAATAAAACTGTCATTTGATATGCCAAAGTCACTCCAAGCCTTTTGAAAGGTAGTCGAAACTTTATCAACAAAATCCTGAGGCTCAACACCAGCCTCGGCAGCCTTCTCAGCAATTTTTGCCCCATGTTCATCAGTGCCTGTCAAAAAAAATGTCTCATCACCCTGCTGCCGATGCCAACGCGCCAAAATATCAGCAGCCACTGTCGTATAAGTGTGCCCAATATGCGGCTCAGCATTCACATAATATATGGGCGTGGTCACGTAAAATTTATTCTTCATCTTATTTACCGATAATTACAACAAACTCCCCCCGTTGATCATTGTCATTTGATTTAATTTTTTCAATTATACTATCCAATTCTCCACGATAGACCGTTTCATGCATTTTTGATATTTCCCTGCAAACTACAATCGAAGTCAGATTGATTGGCCTAGCATCTTCAATTTTCTTCTTGTATCGTTGCATACGGCTCATGACTTTTTGCTCTTCTTCATCTTCGATCGTCATTTCACCCACACTTTTATTAGCTAATTCACGCAATTCCTCTAAAAATTTTATAATCCGATGCTTTGATTCATACACCACAACCGGATACTCACTTTCAATAATTTTCCTAATAAAAGTTTGACGACCTTTTTTGTGCGGTGGAAAGCCAAGGAAAAAAAATTTGTCAGCTGCAATTCCAGAAATTGACAATGCTGCTGTTACTGCTGAAGCGCCAGGTACAGATTCGACTTTGATGTCATCACCGAAACGCTCGATTACCGCAGCCACTAACTTGCCTCCAGGATCAGAAATTCCCGGCGTACCTGCATCCGTCACCAAGGCGACGTTTTTGCCTGAGGCCAAAATATCCAAAATTTCTGCAACCTTGCGATCATCAGAATGCTGGTGATAAGAGATCATTCTGGTCTCAATCTTGTAATGCTTTAGTAAAACACCAGTCACTCTAGTGTCTTCGCACAAGATAAAATCAACCTCACCTAAAATGCGCAAGGCTCGCATGGTCAAGTCCTCTAAATTTCCAATTGGCGTAGCAACTATATATAATGTAGGCATAAAAAATCTACTGGCTAATATCGTCTTTTCTCTCTCTAATATACTTCGTCCATTCTTCGGCAATTTCTACAAATATCTTAAATGGCGCTTCAATTATAAAATCCATTATCAATACAAAAACATTTAACTTGGAAAAGTTTTCCGACAAAATTCGGCCGACTGCCATAATGGGAATATAGAAAAAATCGACCACAAACATTAATAGGTTTTCCTTGGCATCAATCACAAAAAGCTCTCGTACACGCTTGCGTATACGAACACTAAAGAAACTAATTAAGGCCAAAAATAAGGTAAAAATAGCAATACTGACAAGATTGAAATTGATCTGTCGCAAAAGATAGACGACGCCGCCAAAAGAGACAAAAAAAGTTATAATATAAATGGCACCAAATATCCAGTTTTTTATTTTGCTGCGAGCATGATCATAAATACGCAGCATTATTGGTTCTTTGCGCTTTTTCTCAACGAAAGTTAGTTCTTCGATGCCCTCAATTATCCTAGCCGTATTCTTATCAGTCGGCAATGCCGAAAATAGAATTATAAAAAACAACAAGACGGGCGGGAAAGCCACATTAATAGCCAGTGAATTATTATTTATCGTCTCTCCAAGCAACTGAGCTACAGGAATTTCTAAAATCAAAACCACGATGCTTTTGGTAATAAATAGATAGATAATACTTCTGATACCGGCCCGCCACAACTTAGCTTTTGCTGATTTATAACGTTTACCGCAGACGACTTTTATATCACGTGGAAAGGCTTTTGGGTCCTTTTGTAAATTTTCATAAACTCCGCGCGGATCATTACTAACGACCTCAGTCAAAATACTGTAATAGATATAGTATCTATTTACAATTTTGCTAATCTGGGCGGCAAGCGGATGATCTATTTGCTTATTAATCGCATCTCGCAAATGCACAATATTAGTCGCAATTTTAACAATTTGTTCATCATTGGCATTTTGCCAATCCCGAATATAATACTTAAAGAGAATATGAGAGACCATGTCCCGGTCTGCCCTAAAATAGCTACGATATATGCTGACATAAATCTGAATTTCCCGGTCTTGATGAAATTTAGACTCTGGCGGCAATTCAATGCTGTTACCCAGCATGTCGTACATATTGCCAACAATGACCTGATCCACTTTACTGCGACGTAATTTTTCCTCTATTTCACAAGCAGCTATAGCAATAATCCAACGTGCCAAGTCCAAGCGCTCTTTGAATTCCAACGTCTGCTCAGTCGCATCGAGCGCAACTTTTTTAAACCTTAAATAGCGATTAATAATAAGTCCAATCTCGTCAATTTTACTTTCTGGTAATTTGTTATTAGCCAAATAGCCTGCCCTAATCAGTTCAACCAATAAATGTTTCGCAATTTGCTTGCCATCCTTGGTCATTTCGATGTTGATCTGACGTTTTAAGATGCGATCAATCGCATTTTTATAAAGCAAGTGCTCTTCCTTGTCATCAACCGTATTGCGGATTTTTTCATAATAAAAAGACATCTTGGAAATAATTTCCGAGACGCGAATTTTTGGCTCATCAGATTGACTTTCTTCTTTGTTTTGTTGGCGATAAATTACCTGAAAAAGTTTTTTGACACTCTCATTCGGGGTGAATTTTGCCTCTTCTTTTTGAATAAATAGCGGATTGACCATATAGAGTATTATAATAATACTTTGCCATATTTAGCTTAATAAAGCAAATATTCATAGAAACGGATAAAAAATAAAAAATCAGCATTCTGGGATGCTGATTTTTTATTTTATAACCTACTCTAGTGTCATTAAACTTTGCTTGATATTATTCTCGTCCTTGCTGGTCCAGACGTTTTGCCACTCGCTTGGCAGATTGGTCCAAAACTTAATTGCATAAGTCTTGTCTTTAGCCTCAATCAGCTTCTCAAAGCCTTGATCCTTATATTTACCCTTTTCATAAACCCGAACGATAAAGACTTTGGCATAACCAGGCACATCTGTGTTGCGTAAATCATTAAACGCTCGATCTTTAGCTGGAATTAAAAATTCCATATCCCTAAAATCGGTAGTCTGCTCGCCTTTTTCATTTTTTCCAATTTTCTGCTGCACTTGATAATACTGGAAACTCTCCGGCAAATCAACCTTAAAACCCATTGATTCGCTTTTAAAATGGTAAACCTTCGACGAAGCGTCAAGTTCATCCATTAGGGGTGCTTTGCCACAACCACTCAAGGTTAAAGATAAAACACAAAATAAAGATAATAAAAATGCTTTTTTCATAAGGTAAAAATAAGTGTCCGGATATATAAGATACCGGACACTATGATATTACTAGAAATCTGAGATTGGTCAACCCCACTTCGCTAAAGCTTCGCGAAGTAAGCCCTCCCCTACATTTAATTAATAGCTTGAGAGAATAAATACTTCCACCAAAACCAAAACCAATTAAAATTCTACAACTTTAATAATCTTTCAATATCGTGCTTGATTGACAGAACCTTTAAGCCAAAATAGATAAAACCAAAGGCCCAAACCAAAGCTAAAACGCCTAGAATCACCTGCACAGCCATCGGTACCCAAACTATAGTAGCCGACAATAAAGCAAAGGCCACGCCAGTGCTAATAAAGGTAAATGCAATGCCGTATAATTTACGGTTAATTTTTCTCACGATTTCGGTCATATGGATTGATATAAATTTTAATACCCATATTATAACATGAAAGAAAAAAACATAAAAGAAAAAAATAAGGGGTGGCTAATTAGCCACCCCTTATTAATCACGCCTTAACTCGTAAAAGCTGCTATTCCTTTACAACCTCTTTTTCTTCAGCTTTTTCTTCTTTTACTTTTTTAGTTTTTTTCTCTTCGATCTTAACCTCAGTTGAGGCAAGTCCTAAGCGATGTTCACGCGGTTCAATAGAAATAATACGTAAATCTGTATTTTGATTAATCTTGTACAAATCCTCTACCTTTTGACCAGGAGCTAATGCTAACTGTGAAACATGAGCTAATCCATGAATATCGTCATTCAATTTTACAAATAAACCAAATGGATTGACCTTCAAAATCGTCGTAGTTACAACGTCACCGATCTTGAATTTCTTAGCAATATCTGTCCAAGGATCACGTGCCAATTTTTTTGCTGACAAAAAGATCTTTGAACCATCAATATTAATAATTTCTGCCTCAATGTCCTGACCAGTCTTAAATAATTCAGCTGGATCATCGATACGTTGCCAAGCTAACTCAGAAATATGAATCAAGCCTTCTAAGTTATCGCCAAAGCTCAAGAATACGCCAAAATCTGTCACAGCTGTAATTTTACCTTTAACCTTGATGCCCACTTTATACTTTGCAATAACATCACGCTGTCTCTCGTTCCAAGCCTCTTTTTCTGAAAAAATAATTTTTTCACCTTTTTCATCAAAGCTCATTACACGAACATCAAAATCTGAACCAACAAATGATTTTAATTTTTCAAGAATCCGAGATTTGTCACCACCTGAAACACGTGGATAATTTTCCGGCGCCAATTGTGATACTGGCAAGAAACCCGTAATCTGACCGTAAGCGCAAAGTAAGCCACCACGGTTAGCATCCAAGATACGAACCTTAATATTGTTTTTATTTTCAAATGAATCCTTCAAGGTCACCCAAGCTTTTTCTTGACCAGCAAAACGGAAAGATAATTCAATGTTGCCAAGCTCGTTCTCACCATCAACTACAGTTGCCTCAATCTCGTCACCAGGCTTCAAACCAGCATAATCAGGTGATTCATCATACAACTCTCGACCACGCACGACACCGATGAATGTACCATCGATATCAAGACGAACTTCAGCCTTTGAAGCTGACAATACGATACCTTTAACGATAGCCCCAACCTGTGGCACAACAATAGTGTCTTTTTCTAAAATATCTGCAAATTCCTGCGAATCTTCTACCAAGTCCATGTCTTTTGACATATATAAAATATTCTCTTTTGGTCAGAAATTTTATTTCAAGACCATAAAAAAATAGGACCTAACCCGGAAACCCGAGCTCTTTCGCCATCCCAACGAAAGAATTAATAAAATGGATGATTAATTTGTGGCTTTATATTAGCCAAAATTATACTTTTTGTCAAGTATTTTTACTCAAGGTGTATGCGCTTCTCCCAATCACCAAGCTCTGCGGCAATTTTCGGGTACAAAGCTTCCAATTTATCTTTATTATTAGCCAATTTACTCATTACGCGTTCTGCCGCCATTTTAGCCTCTTTCATCAAGGGAAAATCAAAAAGCGAAGCAATTTTTAAGTCCAAATAACCTTTTTGCATCGTGCCATAAACCTCGCCTGAACAAA